>Ga0068860_100000683_pt1 | contig 39240 bp, 34 predicted proteins | sample KBSSwiS32_FD_66597 | JGI IMG/M metagenome (GOLD analysis project Ga0068860, IMG submission 66597) | Switchgrass rhizosphere microbial communities from Kellogg Biological Station, Michigan, USA - KBS Switchgrass S3-2 | ecosystem: Host-associated > Plants > Roots > Rhizosphere > Soil ... | reverse complement strand
ATCCTTCAATTGCTCCCATGCACGATCACTGATTATTTTCCTCACTTGGGTTTTCTTCATCCCAAGTTTTCATCATATTTTCCTTAACTCGTACAGAATTAATTCATGAACACAACCTAGGGCGCAATAATTCCGCACAGGTTGCAAGTCTTCGGGAAATAACCGCTTCAAGGAGTCTTGAAGTGGTTGCGGGGGTGGGATTTGAACCCACGACCTTCAGGTTATGAGCCTGACGAGCTACCAGGCTGCTCCACCCCGCGATTAGGAAACCAGACAATAAGCATTTACGCTTTTAGCGCAAGGGTTATTTGAAAATTTATTGTGAATTCAGCTTTTGTCGGCGCTGTATTTTCCCGGGCCGATGAAAATGAAGGAGAAAAAAACGATGCAGAGTTCGATGGCGTGGGAGGCGCCGCCCACGCCGCCCGCTTTTAATTCCACGATCGAGGCGACCGCCATCGTGATTGCGAGGAGGATGCAAGCGGGACGGAAGAGCAGTCCTACGACAAACAACGCCGCGCCAATGCTCTCGGAAAATGCGGCCATGAATCCCCAGAACACGGGCGCAAAATGGATGTGCACGGCATGCATTGCGTGGCCGAGTTCCCTCCACTTGCCGATGCCAGCTGCGAGATGCGGCCAGCCATGCGCGCAGATGAAGATCATGCCGAGCGCCACGCGCAGGATGAGCAAACCGGCTTCTCGATATTTGGTAAGGGAAGTGAGAATCATGACGGGACTTTATTTTTTTCGGGACGATTGCGAAGTCAAAAAAGAATCAATCGAATGGAGACCGCGGCCGCCGAGAAAAGCAGGATTTGCTCGAAGAGTTTTTGCGGGACATGCCTGATCAGCATGCGCCCGAGGAAGATGCCGGCCAGCACGAGCGGGACCAGCACAAGATTGAAAGTGAGGGACTCTTTGTTGATTAACCCGAGATGGCTGCTGAGGGGGACTTTGGTAAGGTTGATGATGAGGAAAAACCATGCGCTCGTGCCGACGAGCTCGTATTTCGGGAGATTCACGGCGAGGAGGTAGAGCGCCATGACGGGGCCTGCGGCATTGGCCATCATTGTGGTGACGCCGCTCCATGTGCCCATGAGCCATGCAAACCACCGGGTGTGCGGGATGTTTTGAAATATCGCCGGACGGAACTGGCGCAAATATTGAAGCATCACCATGAGCAGCACAATCCAGCCGATGACCGGGCGGAATGTTTCCTTCGGAATATGCGGCATCAGGAAATATCCGATGCAAATGCCCACGAGCGCGGGAGGGAGGGTTTTCCAGATGTATGGCCATTTTGCATGTTTGCGGAATGCGCTGACCGCAAAAATGTCCCCGCAAATCAGAAGAGGGAGGACAATGCCGGTGGATTCATAAGCGGGCTTGACCTCAGCCATAAGTAGAACTGTAAACATGCCGACACCGCCGAAACCGCTTTTCCCGAGCCCCACACACAGAGCCGCAAGCATGGCCAGAAGCCATTGGGTATGTGTAAGCTCGGGGATATGCATGGGTATACGGAGGTTTTTTACGAGTGATACCCTAAAAAAAGTACAGCCCCCCGCGACCGAGTGGCCGCGAAGGGCTGCTGTTCCCCCCAGAACAATTGTCTAAAGCTGTAGGATATATACCGCAGTCGAAATCGGGTTGCAAGGAATTTTTTATAAATAATCTTAATCGGAGGGTATTTATTTTATTAATAGGTGTTGAATAAGAGGAATTACTTGCATTGTCTACATGAAGGCTAGCCGGGGGAGGGAGCGAATTTTGCAATGAGTTCGCTAAGTATTACTTGTTGTTCAAGTTGTGTTGTGACAAGCCGGATGTTTGCCTCCATGCAGGCATCCAGCAAGGCATGCAGTTCTTCCAGTTGAAACCGGTGCGCCTGACAGGCTGCAATGCCCAAAGCATAGCTATTCACGGTTCCATCCTTCTTTCTGGGAAGGTGATGAGTGGCATTTTCCGGCAACCTGTTAAGAGTGGCGGTGAAATGAAACGGAGCCTGAGGGCGGCTCAATTTATAGCGTTGCATGAGATCCTTGACCACCAACAGGTTGCGTACAGTGGGCACCATGGCCACAAGCAGGATGCCTATGGCGCTTTCACCCTGTTCCTGCAGTTGGTCGGCCAATTCGAGCGCCAGCCGCACGTCGCGCTGGGCAACGGCGTTACCCAGCTCAAAAATGACTCCGGCCTTGGACAACGGTACCAGTAAACGGACATCCGCAGGATTCACACGGCGGCGTTGTGAGCCGAGGTAAAGGTCCATTTTTTCCAGTTCGTTGTCGATTTGCCGGCTGTCGCCTCCCGTGAGCATTGTGAAAAGCTCCAGGGCGTCGCCGCTGAACTCCAGCCCCCGGACCTTGGCTCGCTCAGCGCCCAGCCTTGCCGCTTCCTCTTCCCAGCCGGAACGCGAGGTGTCCAGTTTGTCGAACACCTCCATCTTCGCGAATTTTCCCAAACCCTTGTAGAAACTGCGGCGCTTGTCGATCTCCGTGGCGCTCAGGAGGAATTTCACATTCGGAGGGAGACCGGCGGACAGGATGGCGCTTAATTTTTCGAGCGCTTCCAGCACGGATGCCGCCCGGCCAACGACGCTGTCTCCGAGAAAATTCGCACTTTTCAGCCACACCAGCTTGTCACCGCCAAAGAAGGGAAGCGTGAGGATGGATTCCACAGTCTGGTGGATGCGCGTTACAGCCTGGTCGGCATTCTCCACCCGGCCGTCGATGATGTCGCTGCCGAACTCCCCGGCATCAGGGGGCGTGAGTTTATCCGCCAGTTCCCTGGCGGCGCGCTTCACCTCGGATTCGTCCGAACCGACGATGGCGTGGATTATTGAGTCGGATTTTTTTTTGGCGGGGGCGGCTGGCATTGCTGGGCGTTTTTAGCGGTTAGTAACCCTTGTAGTGGACACTCACGGTGCGATAGGACTGGGCGGAATTTTCAGCGGCGTAGTAAAACAGCTCGATGGCGGTGTTGTTCTGGTTCCACTTGTAGCCGATGATCGTTTGCATTACGTCGCCCTCCTGGCCGCGTGTCTTTGCGATCAACTGGCCAGCGCCATATTTCTGCTCGATGCGCCGCCGTACCGCCGACATGAAATCGTCATACTTGGCGATGTCCCAGTCCGGGCTTTGGTATTGGAGTTCCACTTCCACCAGCGCGCCTTCCTTGAAATAGAAGACTGTCCGTTTCAGGCCGGCCTGCAGCAGGCCTTCCACCGTCCAGGAATCGCGATCGCCGACCTTGTGCTTGTCCACCACCTGGGCTTTCGCCCCCACAAGGAGCTTCGAAAGACGATCTGCGGATTCGCCCCATGCCAGCCCGAAGGGAGGCGGGATTTCTTCCGCAAACGCCTTGTTCACAAGGAAGCCGACGAGCAGCAGCACCAGCAGAAATCCTGACCTTCCCGGAACGCGGGTGAAATTTTTCAAGCCCTGTGTCATGTGAAATATAACAATGCCGGATGCAGACTTAAACGCGCTTGGTTTCCGCGTCAACTCCGCCACATTTCTTCCGCGGCACGGAGCAGTCAACTCTTCTTCGCCGTGCTCTGGATGTAAAGCTCACGCAACTGCTTGAAATCCACATCGATCGGCGAATGCGTCATCAAATCGGTGCCCCGGTTGTTTTTAGGGAAGGCGATCACATCGCGGATGCTTTCGCCGCCCACCGCCAGCATCACGAAACGGTCCAGACCGAGCGCGATGCCGCCATGCGGAGGTGCGCCATAGCTGAATGCACGGAGCAGATGCGCGAACTTCGCTTGCTGCTCCTCCGGCGTGACGCCGAGCACCTCGAACATCTTTGCCTGCAAATCGCGCTCGTGGATTCGGATCGAGCCGCCGCCGAGTTCCACGCCGTTGAGCACCACGTCGTATGCGATCGCGCGCACATTGCCGTAGTCGCCAGCTTCGAGCAGGGCGATGTCCTCGGCTTTGGGGCGCGTGAAGGGATGGTGGACCGCCACCCATTTGTTTTCCTCGTGCATGAATTGCAGCAGCGGGAAATCGACGACCCACAGGAAATTGAGTGCGTCCTTGTCCGTCACTAGCTTCAGTAAATCTGCCACGCGCAGGCGCACACGGCCGAGCACTTCGCAGACGTTTTCCCATTTATCCGCGCCGAAGAAGAGCACGTCGCCCTCGACAAAGCCCATGCGCTCCGCGAGAGCGGCTTTTTCGGAGTCGCTGAAAAATTTCACGATCGGTGACTCCCATTCGCCGCCTTTGCTCCACTTGATATAGGCGAGGCCCTTTGCGCCGAATTCGGTTTTTACCCATTCCTCCCACTTCTTGAGTTGCTCCTTGCTGAGAAGTTCCGCCGCGCCCTTTGCGTTGATCGCCTTGATCACGCCGCCGCTGTCCATGACGGAACGGAAAACCTTGAACTGCGAATTGGCGAAGGTGTCGGCTAGATCGACCAGTTCCACGCCGAAACGCGTGTCGGGCTTGTCGCTTCCGTAGCGGTTCATCGCATCCTTGTAGGTGATGTGTGGGAATGGCGTGGGGACATCGATGCCCTTGGCTTCCTTGAACACGCGCACGATGAGGCCTTCCATGAGGGCCTGTATGTCTGCCTCCGTGACGAACGAGGCCTCCACGTCGATTTGTGTGAACTCGGGCTGGCGGTCGGCGCGCAAATCCTCGTCGCGGAAACAGCGGGCGATCTGGAAATATTTCTCCAGGCCGGCGACCTGCAGGAGCTGCTTGTACTGCTGTGGCGCCTGCGGCAGCGCGTAGAATGCGCCGGGTGTCAGGCGCGAGGGTACGAGAAAGTCGCGCGCGCCTTCTGGCGTCGGGTTGGAAAGAATCGGCGTCTCGATTTCCAGGAAGCCCTGCTCGTCGAGGAAGTCGCGGGTTGCTTTCACGATGCGATGGCGCAGCTTCAGGTTTGTCTGCATGCGCGCCGTGCGCAGGTCGAGGTAGCGGTATTCCAGGCGCAGATCCTCGTTCACCTTTGGATCGTCGAGCGGGAAAGGGGGGACGTCGGCCTTGTTCAGGATTTTTAGTTCGCTGGCGATGATTTCGACATCGCCTGTCGAGAGTTTCGAGTTTTCGGTGCCGGCAAGGCGTGCCGAGACGGTGCCGGTGATCTGGATCACGTCTTCGCTGCGCAAGCCGTGGGATGCTTCCGAGATTTGCGGATGCTCTTCCGGACGGAAGACGACCTGCGTCAGGCCTTCGCGATCGCGCAGATCGATGAAAATAACGCCGCCATGGTCGCGGCGCGAGTTGATCCAGCCCGCGAGCGTGATGGTCTGGCCGATGTCGGTTTTGCGGAGTTGGTTGCAGTGGTGTGTGCGGTACATGAAATTTAGGAAGTAAGATTTAGGATTAACTGCGTTTGTCTCAAAGTCTCGGCTTGGGAAGTGTTGCGAGGTGTGCGGGCAGGTCTTCGAGGGAAACCAGCGTTTCCTCCCGAGTGGCGAGGGTTTTTACTTTTACCTGCGGCCATTCGTCGCCGACGAGGACGGCGAGGCGGGCACCGAGTTGCTCGGCGGCCTGGAATTGTTTGCCGACTTTGGCGGAGGCGAGGGGAAAATCAATGCGCATTCCGGCGTCACGGAGCTGCTGGACAATCGACTGCGCATCGGCGCGGCGTTCCTCCTTCGCGATCACCACATAGATGTCGCAGGCGCGGCTCTTGGCGATCCATGCGTCCATCTTTGCCTTGGCGGCGGGGGAGTCGTCGATGAGGTTTGCAAGTACGACGTCTCCCATGCCGAAGCCGAGCGCGGGCAGGTCGGTCTTGCCGTCGCTCATGAGGCTGAGCAGTTTGTCGTAGCGGCCGCCGCCGGCGAGTGCGCGTTCCTTCTTGCCGCGGTCGAATACTTCGAAAACGAAACCGGTGTAGTAGGCGAGGCCGCGGACGATGGTGAGATCGAGTTCGATGAAGCCGTCCAGACCGCGGGCGCGCAGGTCGTCGCTGATCTGTTTCAAGCCGGTTGCCTCGGACGCCGGGTTTGCTATGAAAGCCCGGACATCTTCGAGCGTGATGCCGAATTCGCCGAGTTTCCTGGTGTTCTCATCGGCGGATGTGCGTTCGAGCTTGTCCACCACAGCGAGAAAATCCGGCAGACGGTCTTCCGCGACTCCGCGGGTAGCGGCGAATGCCGCCCATGCGCCGCGATCGCTCACGCGCACGACGAAATCCTCCCGGGTGAAACCGAAAGCGCGAAGCAAATCGATGACAAGCCCAAGCAATTCCGCATCGGCCGCTTGCGAGGTTTCGCCGATGATGTCCGCGTTGAATTGGTAAAACTCGCGCCCGCGTCCGCGCTGCTGTTTCTCGTAACGGAAAAATTGCGGGCAGCAGAACCACTTGAGCGGCTTTTTGAAGTCGCGCTCACGCGCGGCGACCATGCGGGCGAGGGTGGGGGTCATTTCCGGGCGCATCGCGACATGACGTTGTCCCTTGTCCGTGAAGTCAAAGAGCTGGCCGACCAGTTCACCGCCGCTCTTTTTTTTGTAGAGCTCGATGGGCTCCAGCACCGGGCCGTCGTATTCCACGAAGCCATACCGGCGCGCGACATCGCGCCACGTCGCGAGGATGTAGTTCCGTCGCGCGCAGTCCTCGGGATAAAAGTCACGAAAGCCGGGCAATAGTTGCATGGGAAGGTCGAAAATAGGTTTTACGCGAAGCATTTCAAGCGCAAAGCAGGGAAGGAGATGAGTGAGTTCAAAGTTCATGGTTCAAAGTTCAAGGTTGGCCGTGGGGTGTGTTGCTTTTTCCCAAGCTAGAGCGTCTTTGCGCTTTTCGTGGATTGCGCGGAGAAGGAGGCGTGTGATGCCGTACTTTGTGCGCTTGTGTTTCCGGGCTATGGGGTCATTTTTAGCTACTTTTCGGAATTTTGCATTGATCAGGCCGGGCAGAAGCGGGTTTGTTGCTGGCTGTGTGGCACTTGTGCGACACGCGGGGCATTGGCGGGCAGGCAAAAAGCTGCCAAAATGGGGATGTTTTTGCCTGATTCGGGAATTTTTTGGCATACCTGCGGGTGAGAACGGGTGTGGCGTAAATTGGGCTGGTGGATGGAGAAAGCTTGTCACGGGGTTGGTGTGTTCAAGTGGTGTTGTGATCATGCCTGCGGTCGTTGGTGCCGTGAGCGGGAAAGTCAAGGGAAAAGGAGGAAGGGAGAGGATTTAGGAGGTGAATGCACGGATGGAGGGGCTCGCCAAATGACGAATGCCGAATGACGAATGGGATGGGGCGCGAGTTATTGCGTCTCTTTTGCTGCGAGCGTGTACCGGCGTTCCACTTTTGCTATCCGGGCGTACATGTACGGCTCCCACCGTTTGGTGAGGATCGCGCAGGGAGAGAACATTCCCCTGGACCGATTCGACAGGCTCACGACTTTCAGCAAGCCTGAGGCATTACGGGAACTCTGAATGAGGATGAAGGGAAGAGAGGGGGAAAATTCAGGAAGTGAATGCGGGAGTGATGAACGTGGTGCTGTATGCGACGTGAAAATCGCGGCTGTGCAAAAAAAGCTCGCCACATACGCGCAGGCGGATTCACTTTCACACACGCCTCACCCCTTTTACTGTGCTTACCGATATCAAGCTCCGCCATTTTCGTTGTTTCGATGTGCTGGAGACCGGTTTTGCGCCGGGGACGAATGTAGTTTTCGGGCCGAATGCGCAGGGAAAGACGTCGCTGCTGGAGGCGGCGTGCGTGCTGCTGCGGTTGCAATCGCCCAGGGTGACCACGCTGGCGCGCGCGATCCAGCACGGGAAGCGGGGGTTCGTGCTGGACGGGCATTTTGACCGGCAGCATTTGCAGTTTTATTTCAGCCGGGAGCGCAAGAAGCTCGCGCTCGATTCCGTGGAGCAGAAGACGGCTGCGGAATATTTGCAGGTGGCGCGGCTCGTTTATTTTTCAAACCAGGACATGGAGATCCTGCGCGGGCCGGCCGAGAAGCGGAGGAAGTTTCTCGATTTCGTCGCGGTGCAGATCGATCCCATCTATCGCAGGCATCTGCGCGCCTACGAGAAGGCGTTGCGCTCGCGGAATCTGCTGCTCAAGGCGCCCAGCCAGAAATGGAGGGAGATCAGCGCGTTCAACCAGCCGCTGGTGGATGCGGGAAACCATCTTGCGGAGGCGAGGGGACGCATCATTGCCAGCCTGCAGGAGAAAGCGGACGAAGCGCAGAGGAACATCAGCGATTCCGTGGAGAAGCTGGAGATGAAATACGTGCGCGGCTATGACCACGATTTCGCGGCTGCGCTGGAGGCGTCGCGCAGCGAGGATTTGCGCCTTCGCCAGACCTGCGCCGGCCCCCACCGGGATGACGTCGCGCTGATTCTGAACGGGGAGAGCACGAGTTTTGCCTCAGAGGGCCAGCAGCGAAGCGTGGTGCTGGCCTTGAGGCTTGCCCAGGCGGGCTTGATCGAGGCGAGTTCCGGCGCCGCACCGCTTTTTCTGCTGGATGACATCTTCGGGGAACTCGACGTGAAGCGCCGGAATGCCCTGCTGCACCGGTTGCCCGCGCACGCGCAGAAGCTGATCACGACCACGCACATCGACTGGATGGAGACCGGCTACGCGCAGCAGATCATGCAATTGTCAAACGGGCGGCTGGACCAATTGCAGTAATGGTGCGCGGCAGGGACAGAAATAATCTGGCGGAAATACAAAACCGTTTCATATTTACCTTGCAGGAACGAACATTCTCCACGGCAGGGCGATGCTGATCACGGAAAACTTTGATTTTATGAACCATGTCATTCTAGTAAAACGCAACGCGGGTGGCTCCTACAACGTGGAGTTTATCAAGGAAAAAGGCCGGCTGCGTGTACGCTGCAATTGCGCAGCGGGGAGCGTCGGCCAGATTTGCCGGCACAAGCGCGCATTGATCGCGGGCAATGCCAGGACGCTCTTCCAGCCGGGCCAGGCCAAATTGCTGAACGAGATCCTGGCATGGCCGGAGATGCGGATCCTTGCCGCGCGCGCGCAAAATTACGAGCAGGAGCTCTCGGAGCTCGAGCTAAAAATGAGCGACCTGCAAAAACAGCAGCAGTTGATCAAACACCGGTTTGCGAGCGATTGCCTGGACGGAATTCATGACGCGTAGCTTCGCCTTTGTTTTCATTGCGGCCGATGATTTGTCATGGGAGACATCGTCATTAGGGCTGTTGCTGTTCACATTTTCGGTGATCGCGGTGATGATTGTGATCACGATTTCATGGATGAACCGCTGGTGGCAGATGGCGGCCATGGCCTCCTGCATCTGGTTTTTCGTGGGGCTTCTTTTGCAACCCTGGACGTTGTTTTCAGGCCTTTTGCCGGATAATTCCGGCTCCGCCTATTCCGGCGGCTATTGGAAGGTTGCCTCGATTGTATGGTGTCTTACGTTCTGCCTGTGTCTGCTTGCGCTGGGTTCCTCTTTCTACCGCGACAAAATCCGCCATCGTCACCGGCATGTACATCATTCCAAACCCGTCGCAAAACGCAATTCGCACATGGACGCGGATTAGGAATCCTCCCGTGCCGGTGTACCGGTCCGGGAAAGGTGCGCGCCCGGGGTGACTCGAACACCCGACCGCCGGATTAGAAATCCGATGCTCTATCCTGCTGAGCTACGGGCGCAATACGATGCGGAAACTGTGGATCAGATTTTTGATCCGACAGAAATCACGCGGGATATTATGCATGACTTTGCCGCAACGGCAAAGAGATTTGAAAATCGGCGGGATCGGATGGTATTTTAAGAGAATGAAACATCGCGATGAACGGCATAAAAGTGTCAAAGTCAGGATTTGCTGACAGACCCCTTTTTCCCTTAGCGTTCAAAATTCGAAATGTTACATACACAGAATGTCCTTTATACGAGTGCACCATCTTAAGGAAATTGCGCCTTTAGTGGATAATTCTTACAATGCTCCTCGGTTCACTGCTCAATTTTCAAAGAACGATTTCGAAGCGGAGGTTGCAACTGTCCATGAAAAGATTCAGGCATGCATGGAACGGGCCGAAGCAGCTACATCCGGACTTGCCGAAGACGGATTTGGGATGGGAGAGCCATTTGCAAATGATCGGGCTGTGATTGTCGTCGTCCATTATATGATTGTTCTCAGTCGCGATTTGCTAGACTCGCTACAGCGGATTTTAGTCGAGACTCCTGAAGACTACTTGGTCATTCTTGATGGTGGTGATGAGCATGGCGGTCAGTACTACATCACAATAAGCAAGAATGAGATTCTTGGTTACGCGAAAAACTCCGACTCGCTTACGCCGCTCGGCTTCGCCTAAATCTTTGAGGAAAGAGCATCGGATTTTTATCCGGTGCTCTAAACGTAACCCAAAAACGTAACCACGTGACAAAATTTCGGCTGATTCGTGATTAGCTGTGACGACGGTGTTCGTTCACAAGTCCTCTGGTTTCGGGCATTTGAGGACATCTGCCAAAATGTGACGACTGCAGCAAAATGCCCTGTAAAAATTAGGTTAGCGAGCGGCAGCGAGTCGAACATCAAGCGCAGCGCGAAGGTAATCAGATCCCCTAGCTTTTTGGCTACACCTTTTGGGCAATGCCAAAAGGTGTTCCACGAGAACCCATTGGAGAGGTATTAGAGTGCTGCACCCGAAGCGGTGTTAATTCTTCAATTCATGCTCCCCTAAAAAACGAACTAGTTGCTCAAACTTTTCCCGCTGGTTTTCTTGAATGGGCATAAGCTCTTTTCGGTATCTTTGGATCAATGCATCAAAATGGTGGAGTCGCGCGAGATGAGCGAGGGTGATATTACTCATTGCCCGGTATGGGTGTATCCCGCTGCTAAAAAGAACCCTGTCGGCCAAAAGTCCCATGCCTGTTGCCATTCCATTGGGAGTTGGTGGCACTAAGGGCGCCACCTCAGGATTCGCAGCAACGGCGATGGTCATCAGGTCACGGTGTTGGTGAAAGAACGGAAGGACTCTATGCTGAACAATACCGTTGACCATGGCTAATTCGGACTCCAGTTCTCCCTTTGTCTCTGCTTTCCATCGGCAGCGTGGAGCATCTAAATGCTCTAGTTGGGTAAGGGTGGTTTGGGTGATGCGATGGTATTTTGGTGTCGAGCCTGAAAAAAGATTTGTGAGTTCTTCCACTGCATCAAGGCGCATTGTCATGGTTAATGAGAACTCGAATTTTGGGCTGTAATCCCAGAGAGCAACGCCGAGGGTTTGAGTGCCTCCTTCTATCCGCCTGATGAAGCCTTCCTGTGACTTCTTTAAGCGGAAGCCGTTCATTGCAATTGTTGGCTTCAGTGCCTCGTATATGATGTCCTTAACCTCACTTTTTTTCACAATTAAGTCGTATCCTCTGGTGCCGAAATTGACACCGAAAATTTTAGTTTTATTCGAGCATGGCTGTGTCGATGCTCAAATGCACTACCCTTTCTAATCACGTCACGCTCGTTATAGTAAATATTTTTTTTCAGCGAAAAACGGGTTTCCGAAATTAGCAAAGCGGTGCTTTCAAAGTAACCCAAAAACGTAACCCGATGAAAAAAATCAGGCCAATTCGTGATGAGGTGTGATGAAGTGAAACCGGCTGGAACGCTGTATCCATAAGGGTTTGAGGACACCTGACGATTTGTGAGGATTTCTGAGAAAATGCCCAAAAAATTTAGAAATCCGATGCTCTATCCAGCTGAGCTACGGGCGCGCGCCAAAAAGGTGTTCGTTTAAAAAAACATTGCACGTATCAGCGCCCTGCATTGTATATTAATCAACGGTGTTGGGCGGCTTTCACACGTGATCCGAGCAATGAAACCACAGTATCAATCTGCATGGCGAGGTCTTTGGGCGGTAGCTTGGCGTTCCGTCGTTTTCCTCCCGGTGATGCTTGGTATGTTTCTGCTTCTTTTATTACATGCTGTCGGGCTTTTCATGCTGCCGTTCGTCGGGGGCACCTGCATTTGGTTTGGACTTTGGCAATATGGCCTTGTCTCGTTGGCGGTATGGCTACTTGTACTCTGGTCATGGCGACACTTTCGGCTTTGGGAGCATTTGCAGAGTTCTCCGTCAGTTCTATGAGGACTCAGCAGACGGCCACTCCGCAGCGAACAAACGTTGCCTTCTCTGAAACGGCCTCGATGTTATTGTAAGGAACGGCAGGCAGATATCGCACTGCCTTTGTGCGCAATTCAATCGGAATATTATGGAAATCTCTTGGCGCTGCCGGCTTTTCCTGCGTGGATCTTGCAATTGATTTGCTTTCAACAAGAGTCAAAAATGCGAATAATAGTATCAATAATGAGATTATTATTTATCAAATATAAGAATATTTGTGATGTCTATCGCATGCATTGATGAAGAAAATCGATGCTGAAATTGGGTTTTTGGGACCGTATTCGACTTTGAACACTGGAAAAATCTCATAAAAATAAAATCACAACCCCTTGGTTTAATGCAGGTTGCTTTGGGGGTACGAGGGGTGCTTTAATCCATTTGCAAGGTATCAGTTGTATAAACGCAATTCATCAAAAGTTAAAAAAGGAATATAATAGCTATGTTACAGAAAATTAATAAAAACCGCGGGGGCTTTACCCTCGTGGAAATCATGATTGTTGTGGCAATCATCGCCCTTCTGGCGGCGATTGCAGTGCCGAACTTCCTGCGCGCGCGCAAGCGCTCCCAGGCAACCCGCATCCTGGAAGATCTCCGGTTGCTGGACGGTGCCATGGACCAGTACGCGATCGATACCGGCAAGAGCAGCGGTTACGCGCCTGCGTTTGCCGATATCCAAAACTACCTGAAGAAGGACACCACGCTGTATGCGTCCGGCACGGACATCTTTGGAAATTCGTATGGACCGTTTACGGTCGATTCGATTCCCAAGGTTCCCGACAGCGCTTTCAACGCGCTCTCAGACGTTGCTGACGCATCGTTCTGGTCGCCGTTCAAATAACACGGGTTTTTAAATTCAACAAAAAGGGCCACAACCGTGAGGTTGTGGCCCTTTTTATTAAATTGCACGACGGATGCCATGTTGAGACCGGATCCTAGAGCGTGTCATGCACTTTTCCTATAACGAATGGGGGATTAAACGATGGCAAAGCCATCACAGCGACAGCACCAGTGGGTTGAGCACGGAACGGGCGACACCCACGGAAAATATAAAAAGAGCGACCGATCCCTGAGGGATCGCAGCAACCGGCTCCGCGAAATCAGCCACGGATATTGCCGCTCGTCCCCCCACGCAATACGGGCTGCGATCCGCTCCGGGATCGGACCATTGTTTAATTCCATACCCGGGGGTATCGCAGACTCAACCCCCGGCTGCCGCAGCTATGATGGCTCCGCCATCAAAAGGCGAGGCCGCGTGACGCAACATAGAGACAAAGTGCATGGCACGCTCTAGGCGGATCACCAGTCATCCGTGCGGAACGGGGAAGCAGGCAGCCCGGCTTTGTTGACAAGGTTGCAGTCGGGATTGTCTGCCCAGCCGTAACGAACAGCGACAGGCTTTGGCACCAGGCTGGAATGCACGATTACTTTGTCGCCTTCGACCCTTGCATCCGCCCATACATATTTTTTGTCATTTCCGGCAAGGGCGAAGCCTTTCAAGGGTTCACCGTCTTTGGCAACCAGGCCGCCGCCGGGTTTGAATGTCAGCGCGATACTGCCACCGTCGATTTTTGAAGAAATTAACATGGGACCGGAAGCAGTAACGCTTTCACCGTAAACATTTGCCAGTGCTGCAAGCGCAAGCCTGCGTCCCACCTCCTGCTTGTTTGCAGGGTGGAGATTGTGCGCCTCGCCGATATCAATCGTCACTGCCATGGCTGTCTTCGGTGTTTTCAGAGCCATTGCCTGCGCCTCCCTGAGTTCCGCCCACGAGCTTTCCGACGGGAAGGATTTTTCCAGCAGGTAGTTGGGCAACTGGACAAAGAGAAAAGGAAAGTCGCCCTCTCCCCAGGACTGGCGCCAACTGCTGATCAATGCCGGGAAGAGTTTCCGGTAAAGGCGCGGGTTTCTCGTATTGGACTCGCCTTGATACCAGGCTACCCCGCGGATGGAGTAGGGGAGCAGGGGCGCGATCATTCCATTGAACAAGGTGGATGGGGCCTGCGATTGCTGGGGAATTTTAGGGGGAGCCGGTTCGGGCGGGACAGGTTGATTCTCCGCTTTCGCCTTTTCCGCAGCGGCCACCCAGTCGGAATAGCGCCGTTTATATTGCTCCTTCGCCATGGCCAGGTCGCTGCTTTGCTCCGCCGTCACCGCTTTCAGGCCGGGGTCGGATTCCATGCCATCCGCAGGCATCCATTCCTCTATCGAGGTTGCGCCGCTGGAACTATTGATGAGCCCCACCGGGATTTTCAGCGCCTGGTAAAGTTCCCGTCCGAAATAATATCCCACCGCCGAGAAAGTGCCGGCAGTGGAGGGATCGCACACCTCCCATTTGCCCTGGCAGGCTGATTCGGGTGAATCCGCCGTTTTTTTGGCTACCGTGAACATGCGGATTTTCGGGTATTTTGCAGCGTTGATTTCCGCCTGCGCGTCTTTAGCAGCACTCACGCGCCATTCCATGTTCGATTGTCCCGAGCAAACCCAGATCTCGCCCACCAGTACATTGTGCACCACGACCTTGTTGCGCCCCGAAATCGTCATTTCGTAGGGGCCGCCCGCCTTCAACGCGGGCAGCTTCATTGCCCAGTGGCCATCCGCACCCGCCGTGGTGCTTTGACTGACCTCGCCGATTTTCACGGTGATTTTTTCATTCGGGTTCGCCCCGCCCCAGACGGTCGATTTTGCTTTCTGTTGCAAGACCATGTTGTCGCTGATGAGGGCCGGCAGGCGGACATCGGCGCGGGACGTGGTGTAAAACAGTGTTGTGGTCCCGAGCAAAAGCAAGAATTGCGGGAGTCTTGAAGCGCGAATCATCGTGGTGCGTGGCATGCTATTGAATCAAATCACGGCTTGCCCGCTTCGTGAAGCGCTTTTTCGGTCCGGGGAGTGCCTGTTTTTCCCCCGATGCCGGGGAGTGCGCCCGGAGAGAGTCGAACTCCCAACCTTCTGATCCGTAGTCAGACGCTCTATCCAATTGAGCTACGGGCGCATTGCCGCTTTTTCAGCGAGCGGGAACTATGTACGGTTTCCGACCTTCGGGCAAATGGTTTTTGAAAAGAATATTGGATTTCCTGGCTTGGACAGGGAATGGAATGCCCACACGGCTATGCCGCGACCAGTTTCATCTGCAGCGTGATGATATCGTAAACGAGGTGGCGCCCCAGTTTTTCAAAAAGCTTTCCGGAACCGTAGTTGATATTCCATTGCGTGCGGTCGAAATCGAAGTGCGCCTCGGCAACGATGACGCCATCATCCCGCAGCGTAATGACGGCCGGGAATGTGATCTCATGAGTCACACCTTTCATCGTGAGCCTTCCGGTGACTTGAAAATTCGGCGCGCCGGGTTTGGCTCCATCCCTGGGCTTGAATGAGGTGGCTTCGAAGCTGGCAGTGGGGAATTTTTTGACGTCAAAAAAGTCGTCCGATTTCAAGTGCGCGACCAGGAGATTGTTCAGGGCGGGATCCTGGAGGTCGTGATTTGCGATCGAGTCCACGTCGAGCGTGAAGCTTGCGCTGATGGGCATCCCGCGTTTCACAGGGATCGATCCGCTCAAAATATTGATGGTTCCGTAGTGTGATCCCGTAAGATTGCGGCCGATCCATTCCACCACGCTCTGTGCATTGTCGATCGTGTAAACCTTGTCCTCCACCCGCGTCGCAAACACCTTGTCCAGCCCGGTGCCTTCCACGGGATTGCCTGCGCGGCGCCAGTCCATGGTGCCTCCCTTGTAAAAGTGCAGCCCTGTGTAGCCGGCGAGACTGAGTTTTTGCAAGGCCGTGTCGGGGGCCTTCGAGGTCGCGCCGTTACAATACACCACGATGAATTTACCCTTGTCCGGAACGAAGCCTTCCACCTGCGCGACGAAATCCACGTCATAGACACAGGCATTGATCGCGCCCGGAAGGTGGACTTCCTCGTAATATTCGTCGGGAAGGATGTCGATGAGTACGAAATCCTGCTGCTCATCCATCATCTGTTTGAGCTGCGTGCGGTTGATTGTTCTGAGGTAGTCCATGGGGGGATGGGTCCGTTTAGTTGGCCAGCCGTTGTCTCAGGTAATAAAGCGTTACAGATCCCACGACCTGCAAACTCTCAGGGCTCAGTTTGTCCAGAAGATCATCGGCTGTGTGCCAGTACATGTAATCGAAATCAATGAGGTCGATGGATGGGATGTGCGATTCATTGAGTGGAACATGGTCGTCGATGAGGTCGCGGTTGAGGTAGGTAAAATGGCTGCGCTGCTTCAACGCGTCCGCAGCATCGAAGATGCCCTTGGCAAGAACTGGCGGCGAGTCCGGCGGGAGCGTGATGGTCACATTTTTTTTGCCGATCATGTCCCAAAGGATACCAAACTTGAATTGCTCGTTGCGCTTCGAGGCGCGCAATTCATGCGCGTAGTAACGGCTGCCATAAAGCCCGTCTGTCTCGGTGAATTGCACGACGGCCTCCTCGCCATCGAAAAATACGAGCTCGATTTTTTGCGCCATTGCAGGATCAAGGGCGAGCACGCGGGCGAGTTCCAGCAAAGCGCCGGTGCTCGACCCCCCGTCGCTCGCGCCGACAAAGTGGATGGTATCGAAAAATTTAGTGTCGTAGTGCGAGGAGACGATTGCGATTTGCGTGTTTGCAGCCGCGGTCTTGTTTGCGGCGGGAAAGCGTGCGATGAGGTTGATAAACGGGAGCTTGCCGTGGGGTGTATCGTCGGTGAACTTCTGCTGCTCCACCTGCCAGCCCGCTTTTTGCAGGTTGTCCAGGATGTAGTCGCGGGCCTTTTGAAGCTGGGCGCTGCCCGAGGGACGCGGCCCAAGTTCCACGAGCGATTTTGTGTGGTCAAAAGCCTTCTGGCCGGAAAATTCCTTCCAGATTTCCTTGGGAGCCGGCTGTGCAGGGGAAGCATCGCCACCTCCCTCGGTGCGACCGCAGCCGTTCAGCAGGCCAAGGATGCAGGCGAAAAAGAGACACGTAATGCGTGATATGCGGCGGATTGCCGAACGTGCCTCCCGGAGGCAATCAGGTATCATCGGGCTTGAGTCCGATAAGAGTCAAAATGCGCTGAAGATCGTCCGAGCCGTAATATTCAATCTCGATCTGGCCCCGTTTTTCATTGTGCTGCACCGCGACATGCGTGGCGAGATGCTGCTGGAGGCGATTCTGCAGGTGCAGGATTGCCGGGGTGAGGGAAGGCGTGGAGGAAGAAGAGGAATTATTGCGCGAAGTGCGGGGTGCGCCCTGGTCGGAGAAATGTTTCGCCACGAGCTTCTCTGCTGCGCGCACCGTGTGGTTGTGCTTGATGATCATCTCGGCGATGAAAATCTGCTCCTCGTGTGATTTGATCGAGAGCAACACCTTGGCATGGCCCACGGAAACGCGCCCCTGCGTGAGCCAGCTCTGCACCTGGGCGGCGAGTTCGAGAAGGCGCATGCTGTTTGCGATCGCGGCCCGGCTTTTGCCCACCTTTTGCGCGATTTCCTCCTGCTTGAGACCGAATTCCCGGGCGAGCCTGGCGAAGGCGTGCGCTTCTTCGATAGGATTCAGGTCCTCGCGCTGGAGGTTCTCGATCAACGCAAGCTCGAGCACGTCCTGGTCGCTCGCGGTGCGGACGATGACCGGTGCTTCCAGCAGGCCGACTTCCTTCGCTGCACGCCAGCGGCGCTCGCCGGCGATGAGTTCAAACTTGTCGCCGTTTTTACGGACGATGAGAGGCTGGATGATCCCGTGCACGCGGATCGATTCGATCAACTCCTGCAAACGCTCGCCGCGAAACTCCGTGCGGGGCTGCAATGGCGTGGGGATGATTTCCGTGAGGCTGATCTGCTGCACGCGCTCGCCGGAATCGGCCACGGGCGTAGGGGATGCCACGCGTGGATTGATCAGCGCGCCGAGTCCTTTGCCTAAAGCTACCTTTGCCATAAACCGGGTGAGTATCTATCTTTCAATTGGCAATTGGCAATGTGAAACTGTCATCATAATCGAACATGTCGTTATTTGAATCGCTCGAATTATTTTTTGATAGGGATCCACACTGTGCGGCGGTGAACATGGCCATGGACGAAATCCTTCTTGAAGAAATTTCCGTGCCAATCTTAAGGGTTTACCGCTGGCAGCGCCCCGCTGCGTCTTTCGGCTACTTTGAAAAATATTCCGCAGTGGTAATCGAACACGGAGAGCGTGAACTGGTGCGACGCTGGACCGGAGGTGGCGTGGTGTTGCATGGGGATGATTTTACTTATTCTGTCATGGTTCCGAGGGATGCGCAGTTCATGCAATTGAGCGCGGCGGAGTCGTACCGTGTCATTCATGAACGTCTTGCGGATACGATGTGCGAGTCGGGCGTTCCTGCACTTGTTGCCGAAGTCGCAGCGCCGAAAATTTCGCAAGCATGTTTTGAAAATCCAGTGCGGCATGATGTGCTGCTGGAGGATCGAAAGATTGCGGGGGCGGCGCAGCGAAGGACTAAATCCGGGCTGCTGCACCAAGGGAGTATTTTGATGGGCGATCTGCCGGAGGATTTCGGACGACACCTTGCGAGTAAACTTGCAGTCTCTGTAGCTCAGAGGCAGATCGGGTCAAGCCAGCTTGAAGCGGCAACCAGACTCGCCGGAAGTAAGTATGGGACCGACCAGTGGTTGAAGAAGTTTTAAAAAACCCGATTGCCCGGGATTTTGGTCTAAAACTCCTACTTTTGTTCGCCGCCGGCGGGATTCGTCTGTGACGCGGGGAGCGAAAGCACAGAGGAAGACCAGTAGTCGATGATGTCCAGCGCCTGGAAACGGAAGACGATCAAGAGCGCATCATTGAGAGGCACGCCGATTTTCTTCGCGATGGCCTGGAGGGATTCAGAACCATTGATCGCAGTGGCAAAGCGGGCTTCGACGTCGTTGAGCTTCAGTTTCTGGATCAACTCGTAGCCCTTGCGCGTGTAGGCGGGGCTGCCATTCGGGTCGGGTCGCTGCGAACCGAGCAGGGAGTCATATTTTACGTGGCGCAGGCTTGCGAGTACCCAGTTCTCAGGATCTTCCTGCGTGGGCGGGAAGTTGCGGGCGTAATCGGGGAAAGCGCCCATATCCTCGAACTCGAAATTCACGCGGCCCGCCGTCCAAAGATTTGCGAAAAGGCGCTGGCCGTGTTCGCGGGTGATCTGCACCACGTCGTCGTGCGGGAAGCCATTGCGGATCGCGAGGTAAAGGAAGAGCGGGCAGCCGGTGACGCCCTGGTTTGCCTGGCCGTCGATTACGAGACCGAGGTTGGTGGCGGGCAGGATGACGGAGGACTCGCGCAGGTAGAGATGGAAGTTGCGCGTGGTGGCAAAGATGAAGCGGCCCTTTGCAATATACAGCTCCACCGGAAAGCGATTCAGGAAAACGCGGAGCACGCCGTTCAATTTATCGCCGTAGGCCATTTGCAGCGCAGAGCGGAGCGAGAAGAAGCCGGTGTGACCGGAGAAAAGGATCTTCGAGTAATCGCGGAACAGCAGCGCATTGGCCGGATGCGGCTTGGGCTTCACCTGCTCGAGAGCGCCATTTACGGCGGCAATCAGGATTTCCTGCGTGACCGGCTTGGCCACGGTCTTGATGACATTTTTATATTTGTCCTGCAGCGTGGAGCCGTTGCTGGAAATCAAAATCACCGGCACGCTGGCGGTGGCGGCGTCGTTCAGAAGGCGGTAAAGGGCGGTGTCACCATCGACATCCGGCAGGGTGTCGTTCAGCACGATCACATCCGGCTGCGCGATATGGAAGCGCTCAAAGCCATCCGTCGCGCGCTGGGCCACGAGCACGTCGGTATTCTGAAGATTCTGGGCGAGCAAATCCCCGGTGTGCTTTGAGGCCACCAAACTGTCGTCGATCACCAGAATTTTATTAGACATACCCTATTTCGTAAACTCTTCGCTTAGTTGATAAAAGTGCGGAACACGGCACATTATGCGCCTCTGTATAATTCCACCAGCGCAAAATACGAAATCGGGTTTTGATGTCAATGAAACTCAACGGCGGAAATTAGGGGATGAAATTCACGTATGCACATGAGGATTAGGCACAAACGGGAAATCGGTGCTTTTCAGGTGCGATTTTTTCGGTTTTCCTTCGTGCTCCATCATTCCTTGTTTTTCATTTCAATATCATGAGTCTTCCCGTCCGTGTTCGTTTTGCACCATCGCCCACCGGCTATCTCCACGTGGGGGGCGCCCGCACCGCGCTTTTTAACTGGCTTTACGCCCGCCACACCGGGGGCAAACTCGTCCTCCGCATTGAGGACACCGACAAGGCACGCAATACCGAGGAGGCGACCCAGGCCATCTATGACGGATTGCGCTGGCTGGGGCTGGACTGGGATGAAGGCCCGCTGGTTGGTGGCGATCACGGTCCGTATTTCCAGAGCGAACGTGAGGCAATTTACCAGAAATACTTTGAAAAGCTTCAGGCCGTCGGGCGTGTTTACGAGGATGCAGGCTCATGGCGTTTCAAGTTCGAGCGAAAAATCGTCGTCATGGAGGACGAGATTTGCGGGCATATCGAAATCGACATGTCGAATCCCGAAACCAATCCCGACATGACGATCCGCCGCCCCGATGGCGGCTGGATTTTCCATTTCGTAAACGTGGTGGATGACATCGAGATGGGTATCACGCACGTGATCCGTGGCGAGGACCATCTGCCAAATACTCCCAAGCACATCCAGCTCTACGAGGCCCTGGCTGTCGTGCCGCCGAAGTTCGCGCACATGCCGCTCATTCTGAACAAGGATGGCTCGAGGATGAGCAAGCGTGCCCAAGGGGCGAGCGTGGGTACGTACATCGAGGGAGGCTACCTCCCCGAGGCCGTGCGCAATTTCCTCTGCCTGCTCGGCTGGTCTCCCAAGGACAACCGTGAAAAACTTCCTATCGAGGAAGTAATTCGTATTTTCGACCTCGGCAAAATCAACCGCAAGGGAGCAACCTTCGATATCGAAAAATGCACATGGCTCAATGGCGAGTATGTACGCGAACTGCCCGATGAGCGTTTCCAGAAGCTGGCAATAGATACCCTGGAGCGGGCAGGCTTGCCGCTGAAATCATTCTCCGATTCGTATATCAAGGCCGCGCTGGAGACCTGCAAGGGCAAGTTCAGGATGTTCAATGAGCTGCCCGCATATTGCGGGTTCTATTTCACGGACGTGTTTGAATTCAATCCCGAGGGAGTTGCCAAGCATTTCGTTCCCGAGAACAAGCCGAGGCTTGTTGCCGTACGCGATGCGTTTGCCGGTGTGGAGCAATTCGACGCTCCAACACTGGAGGCCACTTTGAAGGCAACCGCTGCGCAGCTAGGAGTAAAGGTCGGCGTGCTCGTGCATCCCACGCGACTCGCCTGTACCGGGAGCAATGCGGGACCGAGCCTCTACCATCTTCTCGAAATCCTCGGGAAGGAAAAGGTGCTCGCCCGGATCGACTGTGCCCTCGCGTATGCCGGGTTCGGCGCACAATAAATCCGTGTTGCAGTTGCGTCCCTAACCGGGTGAAAAAAATTCGTGAATAAATGCGAATGCGCATCGTCTCATGTTGTGAATCCACAATATGAAGACATTCAAGTATCTCAGTCTGGCTTTGATTGGTTTTTTTGGAATTGCGGCATCCGCGCGGGCGGATCATGACTCGTGGTGGTGGCATCGCCATCATGATCGTGTGGTCGTGGTGGCACCCCGGCCGGTGATCGGCATCAATATCGGATTTCGCGATGATTATTACAGGCGCCATCATCATTCCCTGGATGCGGACGTGCAATATTCGCTGGCGCGCCTCGGCTATTACCGTGGCCCGATCGATGGCGATATTGGTCCCGGAAGCAGGGCAGCGATCCGCGCTTATCAGTACGACCACGGTCTGTATGTGAACGGCGTGATCGATGGTCCGCTGGTCCGTTCGCTCGGGCTGTAAAGCTGGATTTCCGGTAAACAATTTGTCAACGAGGAGTAGGAAATGGCCTTCCCGAAAGGGAGGGCCATTTTACTTTTCCGGCCGGGAGCCATTGCCGGGCCAGCCAAGGGCGGAACACGCGGCACGGGTGCCTGTTGCGAAGCATCCCTGGATGAGATAGCCGCCGGTGGGCGCTTCCCAGTCGATCATTTCGCCAGCGATGAAAACGCCGGGGATTTTCTTCAACATGAGACCATTGTCGAGTTCAGCCCATGTGATACCGCCAGCGGATGAAATTGCTTCCGCCAGGGGACGCGGACCGGTGAGTGGCAGCATGAGGTTTTTCACTTCGGTGGCGAGGGCTTCCGCGGAGGTGAATGGGCCGCGTGTTTCCAGCAAGGCGATGGCAGCCTCGCTCAAGCGCCACCGTCCGCCCGCCCCGGCGAGGTAATCGCGGCGCACATCGCCGATTTTTGAGAGGAGTTGCGCGATGGTGAATGCCGGTTTGAAATCAATGATCAGTGCCGGTTCATCCATGGCACGCAACGCGGGCCCAAGTTGGTAGAGCGCGCCGCCTTCCAGCCCGTATCGCGTGATGAGGAGTTCGCCGGGAGTTTCCATTTCACCCGCGCGGACCACGATATTTTTCAGCGGTTTGCCTTCGGCTTTTTCGAGCAGAGCGTGAGTCCACGGATATTCCCAGCCGCAATTTGCGGGTTGCAGTGCTGCGACCGTAATTCCCAACCGCCCAAGGATGCCAGTCCATGCGCCATCGGAACCGGTTTCGGGCCACGATCCGCCGCCGAGCGCGAGGATGACGGCATCGGCTTCGACGGTCCGCGATTGTCCCTGCGTCTGAAAGTGCAGTTGATGCGGGGTGCCGGAAGTCAGCCCGGTCCAGCGATAATTCATGGAGAATTCCACCCCGAGCTCGCGCAACCGTTGCACCCAGCGGCGCAGCAACGGGGCGGCCTTGAGTTCCTTCGGATAAACGCGACCGGTGGAAGCTGCAAAAGTTTCCACGCCCAGTCCGGAAGCCCATGTGCGCAACGCTTCGGCATCGAAGTCCGATAGAAGCGATTGCCATAAATCCGGCGGTTGCGCGGGGCCGGTGTACCGATTCACAAACCGCTCGCGCGGCTCCGCATTTGTAAGGTTCAAGCCGCCTTTGCCGGCCACGAGGAATTTGCGGCCCGCCGATGGCTTCGCATCAAAAAGCGTAACGGATGCGCCGCCCATGGCGGCAACTTCCGCCGCGCGCAGACCAGCCGGGCCGCTGCCGATGATCGCGATATTCATCGCTGTATCCGTGCGGATGCGGCTACCCCTTTTTCACTTCCTTCGCCCAAGTATCCTTGAGCGTGATGGTGCGGTTAAAGACCGGTTTGCCGGGCTTGGAATCGATATCGGGCGCAAAATATGCAAGACGCTCGAATTGATAGCGGACATCCGGCTTCACATCGGCCAGCGACGGCTCGCATTTTGCCGTGATGACTTCGAGCGAGTGCGGGTTGAGATGCGCCTTGAAATCGCCGCCTGAATCCGGCTCGGGCACGGTGAAAAGACGGTCGTAAAGCCGCACCTCAGCATCGATGGCATGCGCCGCGCTGACCCAGTGGATGGTGCCCTTGACCTTGCGGTTTGATGTGGCTCCTCCGGATTTGCTGTCGAGATCGGCGGTGCAGCGGAGTTCCGTGATGTTGCCCGAGGCATCCTTGATGATCTCATCGCACTTGATGATGTAGGCGTATTTCAAACGCACCTCGCCACCCGGTTTCAGGCGGAAATATTTCGGTGCCGGCACCTCCATGAAATCGTCGCGCTCGATGTAAAGCTCGCGGCTGAACGGAATCTTGCGCGACCCGGCTTCCGGGTTTTCCGGATTATTGACGGCATCGAGTTCCTCGACCTGTCCCCCGGGGATGTTGGTGATTACAACCTTGATCGGGCGCAGCACCGTAAAACGGCGCGGCGATGTCTTGTTGAACTCATTGCGGATCGCGTGCTCCAGCACGGCAAAATCGGTGAGGCCGTTATATTTCGTGATGCCGATATTGTAAGCAAAGCTGCGCAGGGCCGTGGCGGTGACGCCGCGGCGGCGGATGCCGGAGATCGTGGGCATGCGTGGATCGTCCCAGCCACTCACCAGCTTCTCCGTCACCAGTTGCAGGAGCTTTCGCTTGCTCATCACCGTGTAGGTGAGATTCAACCGCGCGAACTCATACTGATGCGGCAGTGTGCGGGGGAGATCGAGCGCCTCCAGAATCCAGTCGTAAAGCGGCCGGTGCACTTCAAACTCGAGCGTGCAGACGGAGTGCGTGATTCCTTCGATATAGTCGCTCAGGCAATGCGCGTAGTCGTACAGCGGATAAATGCACCATTTTGCGCCCGTGTGGTGATGTTCGGTATGCCGGATGCGGTAGAGCAGGGGGTCGCGCATCCATACATTCGGCAGGGACATGTCGATCCTCGCGCGTAAAGTCCGCGCGGCATCGGGGAACTCCCCGTTTTTCATGCGTGTGAAGAGATCCAGGTTCTCCTCGATGGTGCGGTTGCGATACGGGCTGTCCTTGCCCGGTACGTCCGGCGCGCCGCGGTAGCTGTCGGTCTCCTCCGGGGTGAGGTCGCACACGTAAGCCTTCCCTTTTTTGATGAGCTGCACTGCGTATTCGTAAAGCTGGTCGAAATAATCCGAGGCATACATCGGCTCCACGGGAGTCTTGGATTCGCCGGTCACGGCGTTCATCTGGAAATCATCCGCGCCATTCACCTTCACGGTGTCGGGCGTTTTTCCGGCAGGTTTCAAGCCGAGATCGCCGTCCGCCCATCCGCCGATCAACCATTTTACGTCGGCGATGATGGAATCGACATATTCCACCTCTTCCTTCGCGGGATTTGTATCGTCCATGCGCAGGTTGCAAATGCCGCCGAACTCGTGCGCGATGCCGAAATTCAGGCAGATCGATTTGGCATGGCCGATATGCAGGTAGCCATTCGGCTCGGGAGGAAAGCGGGTATGAATTTTCGTGTGCTTCCCGCTTTGTAAATCCCCGGCGACGATGTCGCGGATGAAATCGGATGGGGCGGGGGGTGTGACGATATCGGTAGGTGTGGTCATTGCTGAGTTGGTTACACTACCAGAGGGGTGAGGGGGTGTTCAACTATTGTCAGAAGCGGAAAATGATGAAGCCCGAATGAAGAATGACGAGAGAAACCAGAATGACGAAGCCGGAAGGAATATGGACTTTATAGCGGGGTCGAAGTTAGAATGCAGGGGCGATGCAAAAAGACGTTTACACATTTGCGGATTTGCAAAACTGGCCTGCGGTGAGCGCGGGGGCAACACCACCGGTAAGGCTTTCGGTTTTTGGCGATCCTGTGGCGCATTCGAAATCGCCTGCCATGCACAATGCGGCGCTCAAAGCGTGCGGGATTGATGCGCAATACGTGCGCCTCCAGATCCGCCCGGATGAACTCGCCGACGCGGTGCGCAGTCTTGTGGAAAACGGATTCCTTGGTACGAACGTGACGATCCCTCACAAGGTCGGGATGCTGGGGTTAATGGACGAGGTGGATGACCACGCGCGGAAGATCGGCACGGTGAATACGGTGGTGATCGATGGTGGCAGACTGCGGGGATACAACACCGACGGCCCGGGCATTGTACGCGCGGTGCGCTCGGAGTTTTCCGTGGACTTGCGCGATCTGCGCGTGATGATCCTTGGCGCCGGTGGAGGCGCCGGGCGGGCTATAGCCGTGCAATGTGGCATGGAAAATTGCGAGCGGCTGGTGCTGGTGAACCGCACCTTTGAAAAGGCGAAGGCGCTCGCGAATGAATTGCAGCCTTACTTTCACGGGACACGTCTTATCGGGCCCGTGGCCAGGCTGGAAGCCGTGCCATGGGAGGAAGCGGAGCTCAAATTCCAGCTCGAACACACGGATCTGGTCATTAACGCCACGTCCATCGGCATGAAACTCAGCGACCCATCGCCCGTGCCAAGCTCAATATTGATGCCGCACCTCATGGTTTACGACACGATCTACACGGCGGCGCGGACGCCATTGCTGAAGGCTGCTGACGAAGTAGGAGCACGCAGTGCGAATGGCCTCTCGATGCTGCTGCATCAAGGAGCGCTTTCCTTCGAAATATGGTTCAATCGCGAGGCTCCTCTGGAAGCGATGCGGGCAGCGCTTATGCAGGGTTAGAAGGAACCCGGCCTTTTCATTTCAACGGTCATTCATGGATAGGCTGTAACCTTTGCCGGAATTTCCTTCTGTAACGGGTGGAAACAATCAAATAGAAGGAACCACCCCACGTGAACGACTCGAAACAATGCGCCGAATGTGGCACCGCACTGGCAACCGGAACGCCGGAAGGCCTGTGCCCCGGGTGCCTGCTGAAACGCGGATTTGCCACGCAGACCAGTGACGGGTCGGCAGCAGCCCGCTTCACACCGCCCACGCCGGAGGAACTTGCGCAGCATTTTCCACAACTTGAAATCCTGGAATTGCTCGGGCGTGGCGGCATGGGGGCTGTTTACAAGGCGCGCCAGAAACAACTCGACCGTTTTGTCGCGTTGAAAATCCTGTCGCCCGGCATCAGCCACGATCCCTCATTCGCTGAACGGTTTGCGCGGGAGGCCCGGGCGCTGGCGAAGCTGCATCATCCGAACATCGTCACGCTCTACGAGTTTGGCGACCCGGATGGGCGGTTTTACTTTCTCATGGAGTTTGTCGATGGCGTGAACTTGAAGCAATTGCTCGATGTCGGGCGCATCTCGGCGCGCGAGGCGCTGGCGATCGTGCCGCAGATTTGCGATGCGCTCCAGTTCGCGCACGACCAGGGCATCGTGCACCGCGACATCAAGCCCGAGAACATCCTGCTCGACCGCCGTGGGCGTGTGAAAGTGGCCGATTTCGGCATTGCAAAGCTGATGGAATCGGGGACGGATACAACGCCCGCAAATGGCATCCCTTTGGGATCGGTAGATCTGACCGAGGCGGGAAAAATCATGGGCACGCCGAAATACATGGCACCCGAGCAGACAACGCAACCCGACTCCGTGGATCACCGCGCGGATATTTATGCGCTGGGCGTGGTGTTTTACCAGATGCTCACCGGCGAGCTTCCGGGCAAATCGATCGAGGCGCCGTCGAAGAAAGTGCATATCGACGTGCGGCTCGATGAAATTGTCATGCGGGCCCTGGAGAAATCGCCGGAACTCCGCTGGCAGACCGCCGTGGATCTGAGGACGCAGGTGGAGACGATCTCGGCGGTTCCGGGGGGTGCGCGCGAGGCGCATGCGCCTCCGCAAACTCCGCCGCGCTTCTCGCTCGCGGCCATTGTCGGTGCGACATGGATCCCGTTCTTCTTTGGGGCGGTTGTGTTTATGGCCGTTGAACGGCCCACCGGGTTTGCTGGTTACACCTTTACCGCGACGATGCTGGTTTTTCTAAGCCTCGCCGGGTGCTTCGGCACGACGATTCTCGGCTGGGTCGCCGCCTCGCAAATCCACCGTTCGTTTGGAAAACTTTATGGGATGTGGCTGGCTGTGTTCGACGGATTATTTTTCCCGCTGCTTGCGCTGGATGGGTTCATTGGGTTCGCATGGGGTGTAATAATTGGTTTCCCGATCCAAGCGCCGGTTCCCATCCAATGGAAAAATCCAAATGGGCTGGGTAATCTTTCCTGGGCGGTCTTGATTTTCCTCACTGCAATAAGTTCAGTCTTGGTCGATTATTTCATCATCCGCGCTGTGTGGCGGAGAGTAAACAGGACATTGCCAGAGCCAATTGAAACCGCCCCGACCGCCACGCGTCAACCAGGGCGTTTTGCCCTGGTTACGGTTGCTGGAATCCTTCTGCTCGGATTCCTCGCACTGGCTGGCTTCATGAAATTTGCCGCTCCTGCAAAAACGCATCCGACCCTGGCTGAGTCACCTTTTGAACTGCAAAAACTTTCCACTGCGGAAGTCATCCAGGCCGGGGTATCGAATCCTTTTCTTCCCTGGGCATGGCAGGAACTGGACCGCAGGCCGCTCACCAACGCCGACGCGGGAAAAATTCTGGACGGCCTCACCACGTGGTTGGAGCGCGATTATCCGGAGGGTTTTACAAAACCCTTGAGCTGGCTCGATACATTTCTCAACCAACTGGCAAAGCGCGGTCTTGTGAGTGACGAAAAGATGATCCGTTTCATGGAGGCACTTGAAGGTAATGTCCGTTGCGAACCGCTCCTGCGCCGGCGCGAAGGCGTGAAGACATTATACCTGAGGGCCGGGTGCCGCAACCAATGGGCCCGTGAACTGTTCGGCCTGGTGATGATGAACGAATTGCATGGAGTCACAGTGGACGGCCAGCCTGTCGCGCTTCCACGCACAGGGGGTGGATTTTGGAACACCAGCGACGTGCAGGACGATGTGCCGCTGCCCGCACTTGCTCCCGGTAATCATAAAATCAAACTGGAGGTATTGAGCGCGCTTGTTCCCAAGGATGATCTGACGGGACTGCCGTCCAATGCGCCATCCACCGACTGGCCGCAGGGAAAGAAACGCTGGATCCGCACCGCTGAAACGGAACTTACGATCTATTCGCAGGATGCCGAAATAGTGGAACGGACAGAAGCCCCCGCACTCAGTCCCACGGTCAAGGGGGGATTGTCCGTGAAGCAAATCATCATCCGCCCCAAGGACACAAAGAGCCAGGCTGTGGTGATTTTTGACATCACTGAAAAATTGCGCGTGAACATCAGCTTCGATGTTGCCTTGCGCATTGGTGGCCAGACAATTCCGTGCGGTGCTTTATGGACGAATAGACGTCCTGACGGTGAAATATCTTCCACCAGCGGCGGGGAACTGACAACTGAGCTCGCTTCACTCACGCCGGAAATTAAAGAAGCGGATATCATTCTCACACCGAATCCCAAGCATGTGGAAAGCATCGCTACTGTAGGCCGCATTTGGGGCGGCGAGATTATTTTACGCCATATACCCCTGACGCGGCAGGATGTGGTCAATCCGGCGTCCCCACTTCCAACCGTCGCTCCTGCATCCGGGAAAGACTTTGTGGTCTTCCACCCGGCGGCGACAGGCACGGCGATGCTGGATGCCGCACGGGATTTTATAATCGAACGGAAATGGAAGCTGAAAGGTGAGGGAGGAAACGGGGGAAACGTCACCATTGAAGCTGCGGACGCTGCGGGCAAATGGATTACCTTCAATGAAAGATTCCAGGCGGAAGGAACATCGCGATTCACCGTCAGCGCGGAAGCAGGGGCGGAAATGTCCGCATCGGAGATTGGCGCGTGGCTTTCACAACGCGTGAACCCCGTTGTTCTCCAGCCCGTTCCCCGGATGTTCATATGGATGCGAATTTTTTTGGCAATGTGCGTATTCGGAATTGCAGGAATTATTTTGTTCGTTGTCCTGGTTGCGCGGAAGTCCACTGCCGGCCGGGCGATCTTTGCCGGGCTGGCGGTGGTATTGGGCGTGGCAGTCGCGGGAATTGCCATCGCAATATTTTGGTTCCGTCCCGCCACACAGGTTGCCACACCGGTGCCAGGTAGAGATGCACATTCTTCCTCCACACCCAGCGAATCTCCCGTGGCGGAGCGCATCGGGCCGGATGGCAGATACACCGCAATGGTCCACCACGACAATGCCGGCCTGCACTACGTGATTTTTTACGAGGGCGACTTTGGATCATCCGGCGGATGCACATTCAACACGCACTCGTTGAAATGGCTCGAGGACTTCAACCTCACATTGAAAAACGGCAGGACGTTCGGCTATCAGCGCGAATCCGTGTATGCCGATTTTTTCCTGAAAATCAACGGCAGGCAATTCGATTTCCGCAATGGCAGGGTGTTCGTGCTGCATGACGATGGTAATGTGGAACAACTCGATTTGTCTCCATCCCTCACCGTGGCCCGTGATTTGCGGAGCCTTGCCAGGCTCGTCGCAGGCAAACAAGAGCGTGCCACCGGGGCTGTTTCTTTCGGACCGGTAATGGAAGGCGTGCTGCCGTTAGGAGAGCCAGCAGGGGAACCAGCCGGACCGCAATACTATTTCCAGTTTCGAAGCGGCACGGCCGTCGCCGATAACGCCAGCAATTGGAACTCGCAAGAAATCGACTTCAGGGCAAATCTGGATGCGGATGAGGAAACCATCTCGCTCGTCGGTATGAGGTGTGTCTTTACCAATGATGTCCGCAAGGATTTGAAATGGGAGGAATTCACTGCCGGGGAGGCGGTGAAGATGATCAAGCCAGCGGGGATCGGCTTCGGAACGGTCGGACCCCTGAAGAAAAATCTTCCCGCAACCTATCTGTTCAAAACCGCACACGGCGAAATTGGCCTGATACAGGTCCTCGGCATCATCGATGACGCAAGAGGCTTCCACGGCAATGGTAACAAAGGGCGCGGAATGAAGTTCCGCTACAAACTGGTCCGGGATTCAACCCGGGATACAGATCCAGCCTCACGCGGCATTGATCAGCAAGAGATCGCAGCATCCGTGGCATCGAAAAAAACAACGACGCCAGCAATAGAATTGCCGGCGCCCGTGGTGACCATGCTCGACATCGAGCGCCACAGGATGAGCGGGATAGAAGCATGGCAGCCGGATGGGAGTCCCGTGGCCGACAATATCCGCGGCAGCCTGATCCGCTCGGACGTGCACCCGGCTGAGCAAGCGGACCACCGTCCGAGCTATCTCGTCTCGCTGCTCGTGCAAAACCTGCCATCCGAGAATGTGGTGGCAGCGGGGTGGCACGCGAGTTTCGGGGAGGGCGCGTATTCGCCGACTCTGAGGACTTATGAGAAACGAGACGATTTCGGAGGCAGATTGTACCGCATCTCCGCGGATTTCGTGAAGGAGCAGCCCGTGGCGAACATCCGCTTTGGCGTGGCAGTCAGGCCGTACCGGGATTTGCTGGCGATGCAGGGGCCGCGCCTCGAAATCGTTGAGAAGGCGCCCCCGTTCGACAAGCAGGAGAACCTGCCGAAAGTTTCGCTGGAATCGGCGGTTGACCCGGCGGGAAGCCGCCTGGGCCTCGCAGCGGACAGGCCGATCGTGCGGCTGCGCATTAAATTTCCCAATGGTCTCCGCTACTCCTGGGAATGGCGTGTCGTACTGATCCGCAATGATGTGCAAAAGGTTTTTCCAAACCAGTTCGGCGGGCTCAGCGCCGGGCAGGACGAGTTGGTGGAGGAGTATGATATCGCCAACCAGTCCGAGATTTCATGCATCGTCCTGCAAGGCCGCTCATATGAGGAGGATTACCACTGGACGGAATTCAAGGGAGTGCCGCTGAAATCGAAACCGGCCACCCATTGAGGCGGGTCATATTTGGAGGTCTTTTCATGGACTCGCGGATGGAATAAAGATAATCATGCTGTGGCAGACCAGAGAACCAGACTGCCGCGAAACATAAATTTCTTACCTGTATGGGAATCATTGCACTTTTCATTTTCTTTCTATTTCTCACCATCGGAATCGGCGGCACTGTGCTCTGGATCTGGATGCTGATTGATTGCGCGACCAACGAGCCTTCCGAGGGGAATGAGAAAATAGTCTGGATTCTTGTCATTGTTTTCACGCACGCACTTGGCGCGTTGATTTATCTGCTGGCGCGCCGGCCCGAGCGGATGCGCCAGTATGGGAAATGAATCGTTTGCCGCGACACGCTGGACACTGGTGGTCGCTGCCGCGCAGAAGGATGATGCCGCGCCTGCGATGCGCGCGTTGACCGAGCTTTGCCGGAGCTACTGGCCACCGTTGTATGCCTATGTCCGGCGGCAGGGATACGACCAGCACACGGCGGAAGATTTTACACAGGAATTCTTTTCCCGTCTGCTCGCGAAAAATTATCTGGCTGATGCGGACCGCAGCAAGGGAAAGTTCCGCTCATTCCTCCTTGCATCCCTGAAGCATTTTTTATCAAACGAACGCGAGCGGGCGCATGCGCAGAAGCGTGGCGGCGGGGAGATTGCCGTTTCGCTGGATGCGCTGAGCCCAGAGGTGCGGGACCGTCTTGAACCGGTGGATAATCTGAGTCCCGAGAAAGCATTTGACAGGCAATGGGCGTTCACCGTTCTGGAACAGGCGCTCAAGCGGCTGCGGATTGAGTTCACCGCCGGCGGGAGGGAAAATATTTTCGAGTCACTGAAACAATTTCTCACCGGGGATATGCGTCCCGAATCCTATGCCGGGGCCGGCGCAAAATGCGGGATGAGCGAAGGGGCGTTGAAAGTCGCCGTCCACAGGATGCGCCGGAGATACCGTGATCTGCTTCGTGAGGAGGTCGCTCAAACCGTCGCGACCCCGGAGGAAATCGATGCGGAAATACGGCATCTCTTCGCCGCTTTCGCCACGGCCTGAGGCACGGTCAGGGCGCTTTGAAAAACACCCGTGCCTCCATCGCATCGCGCGCGATTTGCGCCTTGAGTTCATCGAGACCGGCGAATTTTTTCTCCGGCCTCAGGAATTTGCGGAAAGCCACCTCGATATCTTCGCCATAGATGGTTTTGTCAAAATCGAATAGATGCAATTCCAGAAGACGCTCGCCGCCCTGGTTCTGGATTGTCGGGCGCACACCGATGTTCACTACGCCCTGGAACTTGCTTTCACGGTAAAGCGCTTCCACCGCGTACACGCCATTCGGGGGAAATTGCTCATTGTGCGTGCTGAGATTTGCCGTGGGAAAGCCAAGCTGGTGGCCAAGGTGATTGCCTTCTATCACTGTGCCAAAAATTGTGAATTCGCGGCCGAGATAACGTGTGGCGTTTTGCAGATCGCCGGCTTCGACGGCGGCCCTGATCAGCGTGCTGCTGATCACCCTGCCGTCCATCTCCACCGCGGGAACGCCCACTTCATCGAAGCCGAGTTTGTCACCCCATACTTTCAGCATTTCCAGGTTTCCGGCGCGCTTATGGCCAAAGGACCACTCATGTCCGACGCAGATTTCACGCAACGGCTTGCATGCCTGGTGGAGACTGAGAATGAATTCCTCCGGCGGTGTGGCTGCAAGTGTGGCATCGAATTGAATAACCAGCAGATACGAAATGCCGAGGGCGCGTATGAGCCGAATTTTATGCGGGGTGGAGGTCAATAAACGGGGAGTTTTATCAGGCCGGAGAATGCGGGCGGGGTGCGGATCGAATGTGACAACCACGGCGGTGCCACCGGCCTTTTTTGCATCGTCGAGTGCGCGGAGGATTACCGCCTTGTGGCCCAGATGAATTCCGTCGAAAACGCCTATTGCGAGGAAAACCGGGCCTGGGATGGCAGAGAGTTCCGCAATGGATGTCAGGACTTTCACGAAAATGACGTTCGTCGCTATTCAACCACCGCGCAGACGGGAAACCTCGGGAAGGCTGAGTATTTTTCCAATGATCTCGCTGGAATTCTTTGTTTTCAAATCCTCGACTGTGACGGAGCGTTGCAAATCGAAGCGGCCGGATTTCGTCCTGCGCAAGGTTTTGAGATGAGCGCCGCAACCGAGTTCATTGCCGATGTCGAAGGCGTAGGTGCGCACGTAGAACCCCTTGCTGCACACTACGCGAAAATCAATTTCCGGCAGGTGCACGCTGTTGATCTGGTGCGCGAAGACGTGGACGAAGCGGGGTTCGCGCTCGACGGTCTTGCCCTGCCTTGCGAGCTTGTAGAGCGGCACGCCGTCTTTTTTGATGGCGGATACCATGGGCGGCATCTGGTAGAAATCGCCGTGGAATTTCGAGAAGGCTGTGTTGATCTGCTCGGTTGAAAGCTCAGGCACAGGTTTGGTCTCGACAGGCTGTCCATCGGCATCCTGGCTGTCGGTGGTGACACCGAGGGTCATTGTTCCCACATATTCCTTGTCCTCGCTCATCAGGAGATCCTGGATCTTGGTGCCGCGCCCGAGCACGATGATGAGCAGGCCGGTGGCAAGCGGATCGAGCGTGCCGCAGTGGCCGACTTTTTTGGTGTTCAGTTGGCGGCGTACCAGCGCAACCACGTCGTGCGAGGTCATGCCGGGCGCCTTGTCCACTAGCAGGACTCCGTCAATTTCAGAAAGTGATCTCATTACAAATAGCTGACAAAACTTTTTCCTCGACCGCGGCCAGGTCGCCTTTGATGCGGGCACCCGCCGCGAGTGTATGACCGCCGCCGCCGAACTGCGCGCATATTTTGCAAACATCGGCGCGCGGGTCCTTGGAACGCAGGCTGATACGCACTTTGCCCTCGGGTAATTCCTCAATAAAGGCCGCCACGATGATTCCCTCGATGGCACGGATGTAATCGATGAGGCCCTCGTTGTCCTCGGGTTTCGCATCCAGTTCTTTTGCAGTTGCGAGGCTGAGCGTGAAACTCGCCACGCGATCGTTGCAGGTGATTTTCAGGACGTTCAGCAACGCGCGAAGCAGATCGACCCGGCGGCGGGGATAGCTCTCATACATGAGCTGCGAGAGCTTGCCGACATTCACACCGGCCTTCACCAGTTCGGCACCGATTTCAAACGTGCGGGCGGTGGTGTTTGGATATTGGAATGATCCCGTGTCGGTTGAGATCGCCACGAAAAGATTGTCGGCGATTTCGGGCGTGAACGGCAGGCCCTGATTGTGAATCAACTCGTAAAGGATCTGTCCGGTCGCAGGTGAGGTTGGATCGATGTAAGCGAGGTCGCCGTAGTGGTTGTTGCTAACGTGGTGATCGATGTTGATCCATAGCTTCACGTTGCCGATCGATTGCAGGCAGGTGCCTACGCGGTCCTGCACGGCGGTGTCGAGCGCGATTGCGACGTCGAAATCCATCGGCACCGCGGGTGGGGTAGCGACGAGCGATGACTGGGGTAGGAAGCTGTATTTGTCGAGTACGCCATCCTGGTTCCAGACTGTAACATCCTTGCTGAGTGCCTTGAGGCAGAGAGCCATCGCGATCTCGCAGCCGAGCGCGTCACCGTCCGGTCGGACGTGGCTCATTATTACGAAACGTTGGTTCGATTTCAGCGCTTCGGTGATTTCTCCGAGGCTGCAATTAGTCTTCATCGGGAATGTCGATCTTCTCCAGGAGGTCTATCACGCGGGTTCCCCGCTCCAGGGCTTCATCGAAGCGGAAGTGGAGTTGCGGCGTGTATTTCAAGACTACGCGCTTGGACATGGCCGCCTGCAGGGCCTTGCGATGATCGTGCAGTTTTGCGATCGCGGCTTTCTTGTCCTCCTCCTTCGCGCCGAGAACGCTGACGTAAACGTGGGCGTGCTTGAGGTCGGGGGTGATGTCCACTTCCTGCACGGTCACGAGGGTCGAGCCGAAGGAAATATCGCGGACGATGATTTCGCTCAACTCGCGTTTAATGACTTCACTGACCCGTTTAAGGCGATGTTTCATTTCTAAAAACTGCCAGCCGTCGGGATTGACCCGGGGACTGAACGGGGTTTGTTACAGCTTCTGGGCAACCTTCTCGAGTTGGTAACACTCGATGATGTCGCCGACTTCGTACTCGTTGAAGTCGCCGAGCTTGAGACCGCATTCCATGCCGGAACGGACTTCCTTCACATCGTCCTGGAAATGGCGCAGAGTCGCGAGACCGCCGTCGTAAATCGGCTGGCGGCGGCGCATCACACGGGCACGCGCGGTGCGGGCGATGCGTCCATCGGTAACGCGGCAACCGGCGACCACGCCCTTTGTAAGCTCGAACACCTGCTTTACTTCCGCATGGCCGATGATCGATTCGCGCAATTCCGGGTCGAGGAGACCCGCCATCGCTTCCTTCATCTGGTCGATGAGCTCGTAGATGATGCTGTAAAGTTTGACCTGGACGCCTTCGCGCTTCGCGGCATTGGAGGCGCCGCTCTCGACCTTCGTATTGAAACCGACCACGACGGCGTTTGACGCGGTTGCAAGCAGGATGTCCGACTCGCTGATCGGGCCGACTCCGGAGTGGATGATTTCGAGGTCGATCTTCTTGCTGTCGATCTGTTTGAGTGAGGCTATGAGCGCTTCCAACGAACCCTGCACGTCGCACTTCAAGACGATGTTCAGCACCTTTTTCTGGTCGTCGGCGAGGCTGTCAAAGAGGCTTTCCAGCGTGGCGCGCTGTGGTACCGCGAGCTTCTCGTGGCGCAGGGCTTCGAGGCGTTCCTCGCTCAAGAGCTTTGCCGATTTCTCGGATTCCATCACCAGGAATTCATCGCCAGCATTCGGTAACCCGGAAAACCCGAGCACCTTGACCGGTGTGGACGGGCCCGCTTCCTTGATCGACTTGCCGGTGTCGTCGATGAGCAATTTTACCTTGCCGAAGTAATTGCCGCAGATGAACGACTGGCTGTTTTTCAATGTGCCGGAACGGATGAGAATGGTCGCGGTCGGACCACGTCCGGGCTCGATCTGGGCTTCAATGACAGTGCCGCGTGGCATCGCCTCGGGGCTTGCCTTCAATTCCAGGATTTCAGATTCCAGCAGGATGCGCTCGAGCAAATCGCTGACGCCAGTCCCCTTGGTTGCAGATACGGGACATACACCCACGTCGCCGCCCCAATCCTCGGGCGAAAGTTCCTTTTCCTGCAATTGTTTTTTCACGCGGTCAACATTTGCCGACGGGAGATCGATCTTGTTAATCGCCACGATGATTTTCACCTTGGCAGCCTTCGCATGGCTGATCGCCTCCAATGTCTGCGGCATGAGACCGTCATCCGCAGCGACGACGAGCACCACGATGTCCGTCACATTTGCACCGCGGGCGCGCATGGCCGTGAAAGCCTCGTGGCCGGGGGTGTCGAGGAATGTGATCGGATGATCCTTGTATTTGACGCTGTAAGCACCGATGTGCTGCGTGATGCCGCCGGCTTCGCCAGCCGTCACGCGCGTCTTGCGGATGGAGTCCATGAGCGATGTCTTGCCGTGATCAACGTGACCCATGAACGTAACGATAGGGGCGCGGAGCTTGAGCTCGTCCTCCTTGGGCTTTTGGGGGGCGACGGGAGCAACGACCACGACTTCCTGCTTGTGGACGCCACCGCCTTCCTTGCGCTTTTCCTTTTCAAAAGTGAAACCATGCTTGGCGCAGACCTTGATCGCGATCTCGGTCTCGATGGACTGGTTGATGCTCGCGAAGATATTCATCTCCATGAGATCGTGGATGAGCTGGAACGGTTTCAACGCCATCTGCGTCGCCAGATCCTTTACGATGATCGGAGGCTTGATGTGGATGATCTTCTCGTTGCTTTCTCCACTGGCTTCGGCGGCGGGAGGTGCGGACGGGCTGGCGGCGGGAGGTTCCACTGTTGCAGCAGGGACGATCACCGGAGCTGGCTCAACAACGGGTGCGTCCTCCTTTGCCCTGATTTTTGAGATTGGAGGGAGAACGGAAACCGGCTTGGCAGATCCCTCACGCGGGGTGCGGCGAACTTGCTTTACCTTTGGCTCAATGAGCGAAAGCGTCTCCATGATGACCTTTGGCTCGGGCTTTTCGGGCGCTGCTGCGGCAGCAGGTTTGGCGGCTGGAGTGCTTTCCTTGTGTCCCTTAGTTGCAGGCTTGTTCGAAGACGCAACGGATTCCTTCCCCGCCGGGGTGGAACGTTTCGTTGCGCCTGTTTTTGGTGTCGCTCGTGTTGCCATTAAATTGTAAATATAAATCCTGTTTCATGGCGCCACCTGCTATGTGGATGCCAAACTCTTTTCGTGCTCCTTGCGGGCCGTGTCGTGGATCGCCTTTGCCTGTTCCAGATCGATTCCGACGGTGTCGGCGATGTCCTGCGGGTCCACGTCCAAAAATGCGTCGATGCTCGCGAAGCCTCCCTTGACGAGGTTGCGCGCGATCGCTTCGTCGATGGCGAGTGTTTTTGCCAGGACCTGTGCCGCAGCTGAAACGCGGTTTTCGAAGACCTGCGCGGCGGACTCGTCCTTCTCGATATTAATGTCCCAGCCGGTGAGGCGGGAGGTGAGCCGGGCGTTCTGCCCGCGCTTGCCGATCGCGAGGGAAAGCTGGTCCTCGTCGGCCTTGATGTTGATCATCTTTTTCTCGGGAATGAGTTCCACGCTCTTGATCTTGGCGGGTTTCAACGCCTCGAGCACAAATTCCTTCGGGTCCGCGCTCCAGCGGATGATGTCCACTTTCTCGTTGTTCAATTCGCGGACGATGTTTTTGACGCGCGCACCTTTCATGCCCACGCAGGCGCCCACAGGGTCAACCTTGTCGTTGGCGCTATGGACGGCTATCTTCGTGCGATAGCCGGCTTCACGTGCGATACCGCGGATTTCCACGGTACGGTCCGCGATTTCGCTGACTTCCAGTTCAAAAAGGCGGCGGACAAAATTCGGGTGGCTGCGGGAAATGATGATCTCGGGTCCACGTGTGCCGTTTTCCACGGCCACGACATAGGCGCGGATACGGTCACCGATGTTGTAGTCCTCGGTAGAAACACGTTCGCGCAATGGCATCACGGCCTCGAATTTACCGAGATCCATGATCACGTCCGAACGCTCGAAACGGCGCACGGTGCCGCTCACGATTTCGCCCGCGCGGTCCTTGAATTCGTCGTAAATCATTTCCTTTTCCGCCTGGCGGATGCGTTGCATCATGGCCTGCTTGGCGGTCTGGGCTGCAATGCGGCCGAAATCCTTCGGGGTGACTTCCACCTCAAGGACGTCACCGATTTTTGCATCGGACTTCACCTTCTGCGCCTTGGAAATCGAAATCTCATCGTGTTCGTTGATGACCTTTTCGACCACCATGAGATTTGCCAAAGCACGGATTTCTCCGGTCTTGGGGTTGATATCGATGCGCAGTTCACGTGCGGGGCCCACGGCTTTTTTGGAAGCTGAGAGCAGGGCATTCGAAACGGCCTCGATGAGCACTTCGCGCTTGATGCCGCGCTCGCGCTCCAGATAATCCAACATTGCAATAAATTCGCTGTTCATAAAAGCATTAGTGACCGGAGACAAAAAAAAGTGGGGTGTAAATCCCACTACTTTCGACGCCAGCCAGTGGTTAGGAATATAGGAGCAGAACACTGAACCGTCAAGCGCAGATACATTTATGAAAGAGAAAAGAGCCATTGAAGTCGTGTTTTTCGACGCAGTGGGCACGTTGATCCATCTCCCGCAGGGGGTTGGATATCATTACAGATTAATCGGGGAACGCCACGGGCTTCAACTTGGCAGGGAGCCCATTGGACGGGCTTTCCGGGCAGTCTGGAAGGTAATGCCTGTGCGTATGACGACCAAGATCCGGAGACGGGATGATGACAAGGAGTGGTGGAGGGAACTGGTGGCGCGGGTGCTGGCGCACTGCGATAAAAAAGTCTCCGATA
>Ga0068860_100000682_pt1 | contig 39294 bp, 14 predicted proteins | sample KBSSwiS32_FD_66597 | JGI IMG/M metagenome (GOLD analysis project Ga0068860, IMG submission 66597) | Switchgrass rhizosphere microbial communities from Kellogg Biological Station, Michigan, USA - KBS Switchgrass S3-2 | ecosystem: Host-associated > Plants > Roots > Rhizosphere > Soil ... | reverse complement strand
GTCGCAGGTGCTGAAACTGCCGCAGGTTGGCGTCGCAGACAATTTCTTTCACCTTGGTGGTCACTCCTTGCTCGCCACGCAGGTGATCTCCCGAGTCAGGGAAGTATTTGGTGTGGAGGTAAGTTTAAGACGGCTATTCGAGGAGCCGACGCTGCGCGACTTTAGCCGGACCATCGAAGACGGGCTGCTTGATGAATCCGGAGTAAAACCGCCGGCGTTGAAGCGGCTGGAAGCGGCGGAACGGGAGCAGTGGAGAGGAGGGTTACCGTTATCGTTTGCGCAGCAGCGATTGTGGTTTCTGGATCAATTGCAGCCGGATAGTGTGTCGTACAACGTGCCGCAGGCAGTACGGCTGAAAGGCGAGTTAGGGATCGAAGCGCTGGAGCGGGCGCTGAGTAAGGTAGTTCGGCGGCATGAAGTCCTGCGGACACGGTTTGTGAGTGTTGGTGGCGAGCCGCGACAGGAAGTGCTACCGGCAGCGGACGTAAAACTCGCCGTCACTGACTTGAGGAAGATCGCTGGATCAGACCAGGAAGCGGAACTTGAAAGACTGGTACGCGAAGAGGCACAAGTTCCGTTTGATCTGTCCCGCGGGCCTGTATTACGCGCGGTGCTTTATCAACTCGCGGAGGACGAGCACATATTGCAGATCACGATCCATCACATTGTCGGTGATGGTTGGTCCATAGGTGTTCTGATTCGAGAATTGTGCATTCTCTACGAAGCCGCGAAAAAAGGAGAACGGGCGTCGCTTCCTGAGTTGCCGATACAATATGCCGACTTCGCGATTTGGCAGAGAGAATATCTCCAGGGTGAAACGCTGCAATATCATGTCGACTATTGGAAACGCGAACTCGCCGGAACGACGCCACTGCAACTGCCGACCGATAACCGGAGGCCGCAATTGCAAAGATTTCGCGGGAGTGAGGAGCGATTCATCATTCCGGCCGATCTAACTGCGTCGCTCAAGGCGCTGACCCGGCATGAAGACATCACATTGTTCATGGTGCTGCTGGCTGCGTTCCAGGTCCTTTTGCACCGTTACACCGAACAGTCTGATATCACGATCGGCGCTGATGTTGCCAATCGTAACCGGATCGAAACCGAGGGCCTGATTGGTTTCTTCGTCAACCTGATGGTGCTGCGGGTCGATGTTTCAGACGATCCAACGTTTCGTGAGCTGCTGAAGCGTGTGCGACGCATTTCACTCGATGCGTATGCGCATCAGGATCTCCCATTGGAGAAACTGGTCGAGGTGCTCCAGCCGGAGCGCAGCCTTAGCAACAATCCGCTGTTTCAGGTGGTGTTTGTATTGCAGAACCAACCGATGCCGTCATTGGAAGTATCCGGCCTGCGGATCACTCCGATTGCAGTGGACTCCGGGATGGTCCAGTTTGATCTAATCCTTTCAATTACGGAAACAGGGAATGAACTGCAAGGCCGCTTTTCTTACGACATAGATCTGTTCATTCCCGCCACAATCAAACAACTGGCCCGGCGGTTTCGAGTGTTATTGGAAAGCATCGTTGCGAATCCGCACGAACGATTGTCGAATCTGCGCTTTCTTTCAGAAGAGGAAACGAGCGGTTATTCGCACAAGAGTTTTCCGGAAGCTTCGTTGAGCCAGAAAGAGTTTCAGAACCTCGTGCTCGAGATCGGCAACGCCGCACGACAAGGGTAGACAGGACTTTCCTTTTAACACCTTCTCAAAGACAAGATTCAGCGAGCTTGTTAGCAGAGAACCTAAAGCTTGCTCAGAAAAGAAGCATCTTCCCGACGTCCGCCGTAAGACATCTCACTTCAAAGGTCAGGGTTCATCATGAGTCAAAGTGTATTGGCTGTGCGCCACGAGTCAGAAATCTATCAGTGCGTTCGTTGTAACAGCGGACTACAGGAGCATGAGCCCACCGGCCTCGCGTGTGCGACCTGCGGACTCTTCTATCCGACAATCGAGGGCGTAAAGGTCCTCGTCTCGGATCCCGATCAGTTGTTGGGCAAGCATGCGGAATGGCTGACTGAGAGAAGGAAAGAGCTGGAGACTCGCAAAGCGAACGCAACAAACGCCTTCGATGAAGACTTGCACGATCGCGAGAGCCTCGCACTGGTCGAGCAGAGTTACGACGGCTTGCTGGCGAACCTGAACGTGGTCGAAAAACAGATGGAGCCCGTGAAGCAATATCTCGCAGCACGCAATCAGCCACCGAGCCTCTTCAGTGAATTGGAGGGTATCGGCTGGCCGGCTACGGAGATGGTCGAATACTTTTATCGCGATTGGAGCGGGAGCTCGGATGCGCAGGCGCTTGAGGCTCTTTTCACTGATGCAGTCGAGCGGTTTTGCTCCGAGAAGGAGTCAGTCGCGGTGCTTGGCGCCGGCGGTTGCGGATTGCTCCAGAAGCTCCGCCGATCATTTCCGCAAACGTACGGCGTAGATCTTGCCGTCGACACGCTCCTGTTATCTAAAAGGTTGCTCGACGGAGAAAGGCTGACGCTGCACCTCACCGCGCCGCATCTCACCTTCCCTGTTTCCAACCATACGGTGACCCTGGAGGGCGCCCGTCAGAAGCGCACTGGAATCTGTTTGCTCGCCGCGAACGTGAATCAGTTGCCCTTTGGTCCTGCGAGCCTTTCCTGCGTCATCACTCAATACATGATGGACATTGTTCCGAGTCAGGGAAGACTGGCTGCGGAGATTAATCGGGTACTGGTTGAAGGGGGAGTTTGGATCGATTTTAGCCTGCCACTTGCGATGAGCGCGGAAGACCAGTTCAACAGTTTGAACTTGTCGACGTTTCTTGAGCAGTCGGGCTTCGATCTGCTCGACCGGAAAATGCATCGAGTTGATGTGCTTGACTTGTCATCACTAACGGAATGGGCCTGGTCATCGCGCCAAACACCGATCATGTTTGTCGCGAAGAAAGTCTCAGAGCCGGCGACTCCTCGCTACAATTACTTCGCCGAATACTTCGCCAAAAAGGGAGAAGCGATCTGGGACAAAGTCCCAAAACGTGTCGTGGACATCGCGCTAACGAATGAACGGCGGTTCACGAACAGCGGCGTTCAAGAATCGAAGGGTTTGACGGTCCTGCGTCCGAATAACCCGAGAGCAGGTTCGTTCAAGGTCTCGCATCAGACTGCCGCGATGACGGAATGGCTTGTTGACGCCGTTGACGGGACGCGAACCTTACGAGAGATCTCCGATCTCATGCGGAAAGATTTCGGGCCCAACATCCCACCCGACCAGGTGCTCCAGTTCTTCAGCGGTCTCGAAGAGTCGCACCTGATAGAGATTCATTAACGTGGACCTCAGAAACATCGAAAGCATTTATCCGCTGGCGCCGCCGCAGGAGAATTTGCTTCTCAGTGGCTTCGCTCCGGAAACACACTGCGGCCAGTTTACCGTCACGTTGACGGGTGATTTGGACGTTAGCGCGTTTGAGCAAGCGTGGCGTGAAGTAGCGTCCAATTGGCCGGCGTTACGCACTTTCTTTGCCTGGAAACGAGTCGAGAGGCCGCTCCAGCTTGTGACCAGTGAAGCAGATCTCTCAATGGCGCATCTTGACGTGAGAGATCATTCGCCGGAAGCAAGGCAGGAGCAACTGCACGATTTTCTGCGTGCGGATTTTGAACGTGAATTCGATCCGGCGCACGCTCCGCTGCTGCGTGTAACGTTGTGTCGAACGGCTGACGCAGATTGGTTACTGATCTGTTCTTATCATCGTCTGATTCTGGACCATGAGAGCGTGCCGCAGATCTGGGAAGACGTCGTCTCGGTTTACGAAGGTCTCCGCGATGGTATTCGCGTTCCTCTGCCGGCGCGCCCCGCTTATCAGAATTACGTGGCTTACATCCAGCAGTCTGTAAATCGAGAAGAAGCAGAGGCGTTCTGGAAGAAAACACTCGAAAGCGCCGGTGCCCCGACCGAATTGTCGATCGAAAGCCCGGACTACTTGAGCGATCGAGCGAACTTTAAGCAGGAAGAGATGCTTCTTTCTGAAGAGGCTTCGTTGACGCTTAGGGCTTTTGCCGAGCAAAACAACATTCGAATGGGCACGATACTGACTGGAGCCTGGGCGCTCCTCCTTGGCCGTTACAGCAACGAAGACAAGGTTATTTTCGGGACCACGCAATCAAGTCGTCCGCAGGCATTGCCGGGAATCGACAAGATGGCGGGAAGCTTTCTCAACACACTTCCGCTTCCCGTTTATATCAAACGTAAGCAACCGGTGCGGCAGTGGCTGGACCAACTGCAACAATCAGCGAACAGTGCGCTCCTACACCAGCACGTCGGACTAAACAGGGTCCGCGGGTGGGCCAACGTACCGGCTGATAGTCCATTGTTCGACAGCGTTGTAGTGCTTAACACGCAGACCAGCGCAGACAAAGCGCCCTGGAAACGCGACAGTAGCGGTTTCATTGTGAGCGAAGTTCGGATTACCGAGCCCGGCGGCGCGCCTTTGACGATCAGCATGGTTGAAGATCCGGCTCTTGCGATTCAGTTCACCTATCACACGGGCCGTTTCAGCGAAAGCAAAGTACGAAGACTACTCGAGCATCTCGTCCACCTGCTCGAGAAGATTCTTGTGCTGCCTGAACGACTTGTGGACGAGCTGCCAATACTGCCTACGCGGACGCTGGACCAACTCATCAACGACTGGAACGACAACCGCACCGATTATCCTCGCGACCACACGCTTGCGGCGTTGTTTGAAGAGCAGGTCCGCCAGACGCCACACGCTGTGGCCCTCGAATTTGCAACGGAACAGTTGAGGTATTCGGAGCTGAACCGGCGATCCAATCAACTGGCCCACTATCTCCGTAGGCTTGGCGTCGGTCCTGAAGTAACGGTCGGCTTATATCTCGATCGCTCAGTGGAAATGATCGTGGCCCTGCTCGGCATCCTCAAGGCCGGTGGTGCTTACCTGCCGCTCGATATCGGCTATCCGCTCGAACGGCTGGCGTTCATGATCGAAACGTCTCAAACGTCAGTGCTCCTCACACGAGAGGATCTGAGTGAGACTTTGCCTACCTTCTGGGGACAAGTCGTGAACGTCGATACCGATTGGGAGACGATCGCGAACGAATCCGAAGCGGATCCCGTTACTACGACCCGAGCCGATAATCTCGCGTACCTGATGTTCACGTCCGGCTCGACGGGAACGCCCAAAGCGATCAGTATCACCCATCGCAACGTGGTGCGTCTGGTTAAGCAGACCAACTTTGTGCACTTCGGGCCCGAGGAAGTGTTTCTGCAACTGGCGCCTATCTCTTTTGACGCTTCGACGTTTGAGATTTGGGGCAGTCTGCTCAATGGGGCGCGTCTCGTGATCATGCCGCCACATCAATCCTCGCTCGAAGAGTTGGGAGCGAAATTGCGGCAAGCGAACGTGACCACTCTCTGGCTCACGGCCGGACTCTTCAATCTGATGGTTAATGAGCGACCGCAGGATTTGCAGGAGTTGAAACAGTTACTTGCGGGCGGCGATGTGCTGATGCCTCGTGAGGTACGAATACTGCTGGCCAATATGAACGGCGGCAAGCTAATCAATGGGTATGGACCAACCGAGAGCACTACGTTTGCTTGTTGTTATCCGATGAGCAGCGAAACCGCAATCGGGCCTACAGTTCCGATTGGACGTCCGATTTCGAACACTCAGGTTTATGTGCTCAACAAGGAACTGCAACCAATGCCGGCCGGGGCTGCCGGTGAGCTTTATATCGGCGGCGATGGGCTGGCGCGCGGTTATCACAATCGTCCTGAACTCACGGCAGACCGGTTTGTACCTCATCCGTTTAGCGTGCATGCCGGTGGCCGGCTTTATCGAACAGGAGATCTGGTCCGCTATCGCGACGACGGGGTCATTGAGTTTCTCGGTCGTCACGACAACCAGGTAAAGGTGCGCGGTTTTCGTATCGAGTTGGGAGAGATTGAAGTCACTCTCGCACGCCATCCTGCCGTGAAGCAGGCGGTGGTTGTGGCGCGGACAAATGACGGAGCCGAGAAACAGCTAATTGCATACATTGTGACGAATGACGGCACGGAGCTGACCAGCGCCGAGATGCGCGACTATTTAAAGGAGCGCCTGCCGGAGCACATGATTCCGCCGCAGTTGGTAACGCTCGATGCCTGGCCGCTGACGCCGAACGGAAAAGTTGACCGGGCGGCGCTGGCTTCTGCTGCCGTGACCAACACCGATCCGGAGTCAGCTTTCATACCACCTGAGACAGCGGAAGAAAAAGCTTTAGCATCGGCCTGGATGCAGGTGCTCGGACTCGAACGGGTCGGAGCCGGTGAAAACTTCTTCGATCTCGGCGGCGACTCTATCCGCAGTCTTCAGATTCGTGCGCTGGTCCAAAAGCTTGGTTATGACTTTTCGATCAAGGAACTCTTCCAATGCCAGACAATCGGCGAACTGGCCGCGGTGCTCGTTCCCTTTGTCGAGGATTTACAGTCCGATTCGGAAGCTGAGCCTTTTGCGCTGATCAGTGCGGTTGATCGGGAAAGATTGCCCGATGACGTCGAGGACGCTTACCCGCTGGCACAACTGCAACTCGGGATGCTCTTTCACGGCGAGTTAGCAGTTGACGCGCCCGTCTATCACGATCTGTTCAGCTTCCATCTGCGTTCGCGATTCGATCTGCTTGCATTGCGTGGTGCTTTGCAGCAACTCAGTGAACGACACTCAGCGCTGCGCACTTCATTTGATCTCGGTAGTTATAGCGAACCCCTGCAACTGGTACACGAAACTCTCGAGATACCGCTCTCGGTAGTTGATCTGCGCCATGCATCTCCGGAAGGGCAGGACGAAACCATCGTCGCCTGGATGGAAAATGAAAAGCGACAGGGTTTCACTTTGCAGTATCCGCCGTATCTTCGCCTTTTCGTATTGTTGCGGACGCCCGACACCTTCCAATTTTCCGTCAGCTTTCATCATGCCTTGCTTGATGGCTGGAGCCTGGCCTCGATGCTGACGGAGTTGTTCACGGTGTATTACTCGCTGCTGGATAGTCCGGGTCTGCCGCCGGTTGCGGAGCCGCTTAAGACGACGTGTCGCGACTTCATCGCGCTCGAACGAGAGGCGCTCGAGTCTGAGGATTGCCGTCGTTTCTGGAGTGAACGTCTCGATGATATTTCCGTCATTACGCTGCCGCCGCCGCAAGCGCCGCTGGTTTCCGAGCAACTGGTGTTCGAAGAACGCTTCAATCCGGAGTTCACTAACCGTATGCGCGCTCTTGCCCGCCTCGCGGGTGTCTCTTTAAAGAGTGTTTTGTTGGCGGCCCATCTGAGAGTGATGGCTTTTGTCAGCGGTGGTTCGCCCGCCGTTACGACAGGGGTTGTCTTTAATGGCCGGCCTGAAGATGAAGACGGCGAACGGGTCCTGGGCTTGTTCCTCAACACTCTGCCATTTTCGTTACGACTGACCGGTGGAACGTGGACCGATCTATTGAACGAAGTTCATGAAGCCGAGGCCCGCATCACGCCGTTTCGCCGTTATCCCATCGCAGCGCTTCAGAGCGAGCGCAGTGAGAGACCGCTTTTTGAGATTGCCTTCAACTTTGTTCACTTCCATGTACTGCAAGGCTTGCAAGAGTTTTCAGATCTCGAGGTCCTGGACATACGTGCCTACGGAAAGACCAACTTTCCTTTCATCGTCAGCTTCGCGCTCAATCCTGAAACGAGCGACTGCTCGATGAGAATCGAATATGACACGGCCAAAGTGACCTCGGACACAGTTGCCGCTATCGGCAGATATTTCGTTGCCGCGCTTCAGGCGATGACCGGCAATCCGCACGCTCGTTACGAAGAATGCGAATTGCTCTCAGCTTCGGAACAACAGCTACTGCTTTACGACTGGAACGACACCGCGGCGCATTATCCACCGGGCCAGTGTTTGCACCAACTCTTTGAAGTTCAGGCACGCCGGACTCCCGCGGCAATCGCCGTTGTTGGGGAAGACGAAACTCTCACTTACGCGCAGTTGGACCAGCGCGCCACTGTATTGGGCCGTTGGTTACAGGCGCAAGGTGTCGGTCCTGAGCGACTGGTTGCGGTTTGTTTGACGCGTACGCCGCGCATGATCGTCACCCTGCTGGGGATACTCAAGGCCGGCGGCGCTTATCTGCCCCTGGACGTCCAATACCCGCCGGAGCGGCTGCGCTGGATGACGTCAGACGCGCAAGTCGGTTGGATCCTCACAGAACATAGTTTGCGCAAAATGGCGGACGCATTCGCTAGCGACAGCCCCATTATTTATCTGGATGAAGCGTGGGAGCAGATTGAGGCCTTTGAGACCAAGGGCGTGGAAGCCGGCAGTCCTGTCACCTCCGCGAACCTTGCTTACGTCATCTACACGTCAGGATCGACAGGGAAGCCAAAAGGCGCAATGGTTACACACGAGGGCGTTGTGAACTGTCTTTACTGGATGCAGGAGACATACGGCCTCAATCCGGACGATAGCTTCCTGATGAAGACTTCGCTCAATTTCGATCCATCAGTGTGGGAAATTTTCTGGCCGTTATGGATCGGCGCGCACGTCGTCCTCGCACGACCTGATGACCATCTCGAACCAGCCTATCTCGTCGATAGAATCATCGAGGAAAGAATCACCAGCGCTTATTTCGTACCTTCGATGCTGGAGCTGATCGTCAGAACACCGGGTATTGAGAAGGCCGTCTCATTGCGACGTGTTATCTCCGGCGGCGAGAAATTGTCGAACGAAATTATCGATCGCTTTTTCTCTGCGACCGATGCTGAGCTGCACCATTCATATGGCCCAACCGAGACGTCGATTGCCGCCAGTGAGTGGCGCTGTGAGAGAAATGCGGAAGGACGAGTTGTGACCATCGGGCGACCGTTGGCGAATACACAACTCTACGTCCTCGATCCATTCGGAAGGCCGGTCCCTGCCGGCACGCCAGGCAACCTCTTCATCGGCGGCATCGGAGTTGGTCGCGGGTACCTCGGCCGTCCTGAATTGACGGCAGAGCGTTTCGTGCCTGACCCGTTTGGCGGCAAACCGGGAGCGCGTCTTTATCGCTCGGGCGATCTGGTCCGTTATCTCCCCGATGGCCGCATTGAATTTCTGGGCCGTTGCGATTTCCAGGTGAAAATCAGAGGTTATCGCATTGAGTTGGGCGAAGTGGAAGCGGCGTTGCGGCAACATGAGGGTGTTCGCGAGTGCGTCGCGCAAGCAATTGATGACGAGTCCGGTGGCAAGCGTTTGGCCGCTTACGTCACGCTTGAGGCAGCCGGCTCGACGTTCTCTGTAAGCGAACTTCGTCACTACCTCAAGAAGCATTTGCCCGATTACATGGTTCCAACCTCAATCGCGGTGCTCGAATCACTGCCGCTGATGCCCAACGGCAAGCTCGATCGCGCGGCGTTGCCTGCGGCAGAGTCGCCGGATAAAGAAGAACCCTACGTCTCACCGCTTACGGCAATCGAAGAGTTACTCACCGGACTCTGGAGCGACGTGCTGGGCGTTGGACGCGTCAGCGTAGAAAGCGATTTTTTCGAGATGGGTGGCAACTCGCTGATGGCAACGCAACTGGTGTCGCGCATCCGTGAAGTCTTTCGCGTTGAAATGCCGCTGAAACAAATTTTCGAGCGGCCAACAATCAGAAGTCTCGCCGAGTTGTTGCAATCGTCCGAGGTAACGAAGGAGTCAGAGCTACCGCCGATGGTACCGGTTACCCGTGATCGCGATCTGCCACTTTCCTTCGCGCAGATGCGTTTGTGGTTCCTGTATCAACTCGAACCCGAATCGACCGCATATAACATCCCGGCTGCCGTACGTCTGACAGGGCAACTCGATGTGCCGGCGCTCGACCAAACTCTAAGCGAGATACTGCGACGGCACGAACCGCTGCGCACAACCTTTGCGACAGTCGCCGGCACGCCAGTGCAAGTTATCGCACCGGCCGAGCCGGTCCGTTTAGCGATCAGAGATCTCAGCAGCTTCGAAGACTGCGAGCGGGAAGCGCAGCGATTGATTCATGAAGAAGTTGAGCCCCCTTTTGATCTCGAACGTGGCCCAGTCGTGCGTATATCTCTCTTTCGTCTCGGCGAGGAAGAACACTTGCTGCTGCTGGTGCTACACCACATCGCGTCGGATGCGTGGTCCACGGGCGTTCTCGAGCGCGAGCTTTTTGCGCTATACGAAAGTTTCGTCGCGGGCAAACCATCACCGCTGCCGGAACTCGAAACGCAATATGCCGATTTTGCACATTGGCAACGCACCTGGCTCACGGGCGAAGTCCTGGAAAGGCAGCTTGCCTACTGGAAACGACAACTCGGCGGGCGCTTGCCGGTGTTGCATCTGCCAACTGACATGCCGCCACCGGCAATCCAGGGTTTTCGGGGCGCTGCTCTGAGATTCAACGCCCTTGCACCGTTGACTGAACCGCTGAAGTCTCTAAGCCGTCGCGAAGGTGTAACTCTCTTCATTACGCTGCTGGCAACGCTCAAAGTATTGCTCCACCACTTCACCGGACGGCCCGATATACCAGTAGGCGCCACCCTTGCCGGACGTAATCACGCTGCACTAGGACCGCTCGTCGGGTTCTTCGTAAACACGGTAGTTCTTTACACGGACGTTTCCGGTGATCCGACGTTTCACGAGTTGCTGGTTCGGGTGCGGCAAGTTTCACTCGGCGCCTATGCGAACCAGGACGTGCCGTTCGATCGAGTGTTGGAAGAACTCAAGGTGGATCGCAGCGGAACTCAGAACCCGTTGGAAGTGGCCTTTGCCTTCGACAACACTCCGCAAGAAACAGCGGAACTGTCCAGTCTGAAAATTACTATGGTCGAAACCAATCTCGAGACCACTAGACTCAATCTCGTTCTCGCACTGTCCGAAACGCCAAACGGTTTGACGGGTTCGTTCCAATACAACGTGGACTTATTCAACGCTTCGACGATCGCGCTAATGATCAGTCATTACGAACTGCTGTTGCGGAGCGTTCTGGCGCGGCCGGACATTCGCGTCAGTGCTTTGCGGGAAATTCTCGACGACGACGACCGTCAGTTGCGGGCACAAAAACAGAATGAGTTGAAATCTGCGCGCCATCGGATGGTCCAAAACGCGCGACTGACCTCCGTCGTCCGGCAGTCCGTGGAAGGAGCTGTGCAATGAACATGACTGGTAACAGAGAAGCATGGTTAGCGAAGCGGCGTTTGATTCAGCCGCAAGGCATCAAGCTTTCAGCCGACACGCTGGTGCGCCTCGAGAACAACGACGGCAAGACGTTACCGGTGGTGGTCCAGGCCAACGTTCCGGGTGTAGACCTTTCTGAGTGGGCCGCCGGTAATCTTGATTTCATCGAGCGCAACTTGTTGTCGCGAGGTGGTCTGCTCTTCCGCGGCTTCGAGGTCAGCGATCATCACGATTTCGACAGCTTTCTCACTGCTATCAAGCTGCCTCGAATGCATTACATGGAAGGCGCGACGCCCCGCACCGAACTGAGCGAAAAGGTCTACACGTCGACAGAGTACCCCTCCGATCAAACTATCGCGCTGCATAACGAACTCAACTACGTCGTCACCTGGCCCATGAAGATCTTTTTCTTCTGCGTTGTAGCGGCGGAAACGGGAGGCGAGACTCCGATTGCCGACGTACGCAAGGTCTATGACCGGCTGGACCCTGAAATCCGCGCAGGCTTTGCGAGGAAAGGTTGGATGCTTGTTCGCAATTTCGGCGAACACATGAGTTTGCCGTGGCAGACATCTTTCCGCGTCAAGGAAAAAGCGGAGCTGGAAGCATATTGCCGGCAATCGCGCATTGAATACGAGTGGATCGGCGATCGGCTCCGTACCAGGCAGACGCGACCGGCCGTACGCCAGCACGTACTCACAGGCGAATGGGTGTGGTTCAACCACGTTGCCTTTTGGCACGTTTCAAGTCTCGACCCCACCGTACGGCAGATGTTCCTGGCTGAGTTTGGTCAGGATGATCTGCCCTACAACACGTATTACGGTGACGGTTCACACATCGATGATGCGGTCGTTGAAGCGGTGCGCGAAGCATATCGTCAGGAGACTGTTACGTTCCCATGGCAGCCGGGCGATCTACTCATGCTCGACAACATGATGGTGGCCCATGGCCGTTACCCCTTTACGGGTGAACGCAAGATCCTCGCGGCGATGGGTGAGCCATGTCAAAGCGGGCAACTCGCGTCTCAACAGGCAGCAATTGCTTAGAGTCTTGGTAGGTTGCACAGAGAAGAAGCAAACACTTCGGGAGAGGACATGCAAGTAGCTACAGGAGTGAAGCGGGAGATTAGCGAAGGGTTCCGGCTTTCGCCACAACAAAGGCGTCTCTGGATGCTTCAGCAAGCTGATGGCGCGACTTCGTGGCGCGCGCGCAGCATCGTGCTTGTCGAGGGGCCGTGCGACAGCAAATTTCTGCAGGCGGCAGTAGATGAAGTGATGCGCCGTCACGAAGCTCTGCAACTCAGCTTTCAAAGCCTGCCGGGGATGAAGATTCCGCTGCAACTCAAAGATGAGGAACAGCGTGCGAGTCTGACCACACCTCAGTGTTGGGACAATCTGGAGTCGCGCGAGCAGCAATTGCGTCTTCTAGCTTTACTGAAAACGGGCGCGAATGTCGATTCCGAGAAACCGTTGCTGTCGTCGATAAAGCTATCCGAAACGAGCAATGCGCTGCTGATAGATCTGCCTGCACTGTGCTGCGACTCGACCGGGCTGGACAACCTCGCGAAAGAGATTGCCGGATCGTACAAAAGACTTCTGGTTGGCGAGGAGTCACCATCTGAAACGCTCCGATACACCGTAATCTCCGAATGGCTGAATGAACTCTTCGAGTTGGAGGAGGTCGAACCAGGAAGAGCTTACTGGCGCTCAGAGATGCTCGCTGCAAACCTGCAACTGCGGTTGCCGGATGAACTCTCGGCGCAGCTGCCGGCGTCGTTCCTGCCGGAGAAGTTCGAGTTGGAAGCGAAGCCCGGCACATTGAAAGGTCTCGTCGCAGTTGCCGGGCGATACGCGACGTCGATCAAAGTCGTACTATTGGCTGCTTATGAAACCCTGCTCTCGCGGTTGACCGATGTTGCGGAAGTTACTGTGGGTGTGGCCTATGACGGACGGCCAGACGCTGAGCTCGCGAGCGCGATCGGTCTGTTGACAAAATACCTGCCGGTCAACTGCCGCGTTGAAAGGGAGCTTCGATTCGGCGAAATCGTGCGACGTGCCGCTGAAGCCGATCAAGCGGCCGCCGAATGGCAGGAGTGTTTCTCGTGGGACCAGGCGGATATTAAAGAAAAGGGTGCGCCGGGATTCTTTCCTTACTGCTTTACCTTCGAGCAGCGCGCACCAGCACAACTCGCAGGAAATGTCCGCTTCCGCGTCGAGAAAAACCAGGTGTTGCTTGACCGCTTCAAACTCAATCTTTCGTGCCGCTTAGATCCCGAAGAATTGAGTGTCGCACTTGATTATGATGCGAACTTCTACGACGTCCGAGATGTCGAAAGACTGGCGGAGCAATTCCAAACTCTGCTCAGCAGCATCATCGAGAACCCTGACGAAGTGATCGGGAGGCTTACCCTGCTTCCGTGGTCCGAGCGCGCTTTGTTCCTCGATACCTTCAGTAACACGAAGACAAGCTTTGGGCGCGTGAATCTTGTGCACCGTTTGATCGAGGACCAGGTTGAACGCGCGCCTGCCGCTCCCGCCCTGGTCTTCGGCGCGGAGATATTGACTTATCGCGCGCTGAATGAGCGCGCGAATCAACTGGCGCATTATCTGCGACGACACGGCGTCGGCCCTGACGTGCTGGTCGGTGTTTGCCTCGAACGATCGCCGGAAATGATCGTCGCTTTGCTGGCTATACTCAAAGCCGGAGGCACGTATGTTCCGCTCGATCCAGCTTACCCGCGTGACCATCTGACTTTCCTACTCAACGACACAGACGCAAAACTGCTGCTGACGGTCGAACGATTGGCCGCGGCGTTGCCCGCAACGGCGGCGCAACTGCTCCTTCTGGATGCAATTTCGAACGAGTTAAGAAAGGAAGAGCGGACGAACCCCGCCCCTTCGGCGAGGCCGGATAATCTCGCCTACGTGATCTACACTTCCGGTTCCACGGGGAATCCGAAAGGCGTGATGATCTCTCATCGATCGATCTGTAATCGCCTGCTATGGTCCCAGCATAATTTTCCACTTTCCGCCGCCGATACGGTTCTGCAGAAAACGGTCTACAGTTTCGACGCGTCAGTATGGGAAATCTTTGTGCCGTTGCTGGCCGGCGCGCGACTCGTGCTGGCCCAGCCGGGCGGACACCAGGACAGTGCTTACCTGGTAAACGCAATCATTGAAAATCGGGTGACTACGCTGCAACTGGTACCTTCAATGCTCAGAGTGCTGTTGCAAGAGGATCGAATCGGCGAGTGCAGGAGTTTGCAGCGGGTGTTCTGTGGTGGCGAGGCGTTGACGTCAGACATCGTGACTGAATTCCGGCAAAAGCTAAATCCGCAGTTGATCAACTTATATGGCCCCACAGAAACCTCGATCGATGCCACGTCTCAGCAGGTCGAAGAATTGCCCACAAAGCGAATCGTGTCTCTCGGGAAACCGATCGCCAACATGCGTGTTCACTTGCTCGACTCCGATCAAAACCTTGTTCCTCTGCACAGCCAGGGTGAAATATACATCGGCGGTGTCGGCCTGGCGCGCGGGTATCTGCGCCGGCCTGACTTGACCGCTGAGCGGTTCGTTCCGGATCCGTTCAGCTCCGAACCCGGACAACGGCTGTATCGGACGGGCGATCTTGCGACGCAGTCCAGAGATGGTGCGATCGAGTTTCTTGGTCGAACCGATCATCAGATCAAGTTGCGTGGTTTCCGCATTGAGCTGGGTGAGATCGAAGCGTCGCTCAGGCGACATCCCGCCATCCAGAACAGCGTCGTCACCGTGCGCGAAGACGTCAGGGGCGATCAACGGCTGGTGGCGTACGTTGTGCCGCGACAGAAACACACTTCAGAGATGAACGGGCATACGCTCTATCGACTTCCAAACGGCGTCGAAATTGCGCATCTGAACAAGAACGAGACTGACCATCTGTATCAGGAAGTCTTTGAAAAACAGAATTACCTGCGCCACTCAATCACACTGCGCGACGGCGACTGCATCTTCGACGTGGGAGCAAACGTCGGCATGTTTACGTTGTTCGTCAACGATATGTGCCGCGACGCGACGATCTACGCGTTTGAACCGATTCCTACAACCTTTGCCGCGCTTCAGTACAACGTCGCCACTTATAAGTTGAATGTTAAGCCTTATAACTGTGGCCTCTCCGATCACAGCGGCAGCGCGTCGTTCACCTTCTATCCGAAAGTTTCTGCCAGCTCCGGAATGTATGCGGATCCAGTCGCCGACGAACTGGTGACGCGGGCCTATCTGGCCAATCAGGACGCGCGACTGGAAAGCTTCGCCGACGAGTTGCTGGAAGGACGTTTCAAAACGGAGACATTTGTCTGTCCGTTGAAAACCATCTCTGACGTGATCAGTGAAAACCAGATCGAGCGCATAGACTTGCTGAAACTTGACGTCGAGAAAAGTGAGCTGGATGTCCTGCGGGGCATACGGTCCGAAGACTGGCCCAGGATCAAGCAGGTCATCGCCGAAGTCCACGACATTGACGGGCGTATGGATCACTTCACGCGTCTACTGGAGGCCAACGGCTTTGATGTGAAGCGCGATCAGGACTCATCCTTCCGGCACACGGGCCTCTATCACGTCTACGCGATTCATCCATCACGACCGGAATCATGGCAAAGCAGTCACCCAGGCGGGTATCTGAGTCAGCTCGTGCTCTCGGTTGCAAGTGTGCAAGATTATCTGAAGGAGAAACTTCCCGCCCATATGGTTCCTTCAGCGGTTGTGTTCATGGAGTCATTACCAACACTGCTGAATGGAAAGATCGATCGCAAGTCGTTACCCGCGCCCGACTCATCACGGCCGGAAATACGAACAGCTTATGCAGCGGCACGCAATCCTTTGGAAGATCGTCTCGTTGAGATGTGGGGCGAGTTGCTCGGAGTCGAACGGATCGGCGTGGACGACAACTTCTTCGAACTGGGAGGCCACTCGCTGCTGGCAACACAGTTCATTACCCGTTTGCGCGAATTACTCAAAATTGATGTATCGCTGCGAAGCTTCTTCGAATCTCCCAGGATTGCGAGCCTGGCCCAAGTGATCCTGTCAAAACTTGCCGAACAGTCCGGCGACGAGACGATGGAACAACTGCTCGCTGAGATTGAGGGACTATCCGAAGCAGACGCATCCTCCCTGACCGCCAGCTAGCACGCTCAAATAACAAACTTAAAGCAGCTCTTTTCTGTGCAGTCTCTGTCTACTGTGTGGTTAATGATTAATTGGAAAGAACAACCCACAGAGCCACGGAGAACACAGAGGTTGCACAGAGGAAAAACGAAAGGATCCTAACCACCATGAGGGAAGGAATATTGTCGGCGGTCGGCAATACCCCATTAATCAAACTTTCGCGCCTTTTCTCCGACGTCGACTTCCATGTTTATGCCAAGTTGGAAGGCTTCAATCCCGGAGGCAGTACGAAGGATCGACCGGCTATCAACATTATCCAACAGGGGATTGATAGTCGTGCCATCCACCCGGGCTCTGTCGTGGTCGAATCGACCTCCGGGAATATGGGCATTGGATTGGCCCAGGCCTGTTCGTATTTCGGGCTGCGTTTGATCTGTGTCGTCGATCCTAAAACCACCATTCAGAACATTCGACTGTTGCGAGCTTACGGCGCGGAAGTCCATATGGTGATGGAGCCCGATCCGAATACCGGGGAATACCTGCAAGCACGTCTCGAGCGCGTACACGAACTGCTGAAGAGTATCGACAATAGCTTCTGGCCCAATCAGTATGCCAACTCGCTGAATCCGGACGCTCATCATCGCACGATGGCTGAGATCGAACGCGAGCTTGACGGCCGCGTCGACTACCTTTTCTGCGCGACGAGCACGTGCGGCACCATGCGTGGTTGCGCCGAGTATGCACGTAAACATTTCCTGAAGGTAAAGACCATTGCAGTCGATGCAGTTGGCAGCGTCATCTTCGGTGGTGAGAAATCAAAACGCCTCATACCGGGTCACGGCGCAGCAGTTCGCCCCTCGCTTTACCAGGATGATCTTGCCGATCAGGTCGTGCTGGTTACGGATCTCGACTGCGTAGTCGGTTGCCGCCGGCTGGTGCGTTCTGAGGCTGTACTTGCCGGCGGTTCGTCAGGCGGCGTGATCATGGCGATAGACCAGATCAAGTCTGTGATTCCGAAGGACGCGAATTGCGTAGCTATTCTGCCCGACCGCGGCGAACGATATCTCGACACTATCTTTTCCGAGGAGTGGGTGCTTGAACATTTCGGCGAAGTGTCGCACCTGTGGGAAAACTCTTTGAGGGCTCCAAAGTGGCTAGTCGCGGCATATTGATATTAACGAGCGACGAAATCGAGACCATCCTGCTGAATCGCGAGATGCAACTTCTCGAGATCGTCAAAGAAGCTTATCTGGCCCACCGGGCAGGAGAGAGCTCTTTGCCCAATTCACTCTTCCTGCGCTTTCCGAATGGCGACGGCAACCGCATCATTGCGCTGCCGGCTTATCTCGGCGCCGGCTTTGACGTTGCGGGAATGAAGTGGGTGTCGTCATTTCCCCGGAATATCCAGTCAGGATTAAACCGGGCGTCAGCGGTCATCATTCTGAACTCTCCCTCAACTGGCCAGCCGTTCGCTTTCATCGAAGGATCGATCATTAGTGCCAAGCGCACCGCGGCCAGTGCAGCCCTTGCCGCTCGAGTTCTACACGGCGCTTCCAATGATGGTCCCAACAGTATCGGCTTCATCGGTTGTGGTCCGATCAATTTCGAAGTGGCCCGCTTCATTCTGGCGGTTTGGCCCAACCTGAAACAATTTCTGGTCTTTGATACTGATCCTGAGCGTGCTCGACAATTCGGCGCAAAGTGTCGCGGACTCAGTCGCACCGTGGAGATCGCCACTATGCCGGAGAGTTCGGATCTGCTGAGTCAAACTCGCCTGGTTGCGGTTGCAACCAATGCAGGTAGACCTCATCTTCACGATCTCTCAATGTGTCCAACGCGGACTACGATTCTGCACATATCGCTGCGGGACCTTTCACCCGAGTTGATTCTCGCCTGCGATAACATCGTCGACGATGTCGAGCACGTTTGCCGCGCGCAGACATCGGTGCATATGGCAGAGCAGCTCGTGGGGAACCGTGACTTTATTCGCTGCACACTCGCCGATCTGCTGGGGCCTGCAGCACCACCACGCCGAGATGAGAAGACAGTCACGATCTTTAGCCCGTTTGGACTTGGTTTGCTTGATCTGGCCCTCAGTAGATTCGTTTACGAGGCCTCGCGCGAGCAGAATTACGGTGTGATGATCAATTCGTTTCTGCCTGAGCCATACCTGGAAGCCCGCTAACACCTGCAAGAGAAATGAGCGACCTTTCGGAACGCATCGGTAAATTGTCGAGCGCCAAACTCGAGTTGCTGGCGCAACGCCTGCGGGAACGCAGGCAGAGCGAGCGCGATATCCAACGACGCGCGCGGCGCGGTGTTCCGGCCGTGCTCTCATATCCGCAACAGCGAATGTGGCTGCTGCACCAGTTGGAACCGAATAGTGCGGCGCTGAACAGTGCGGCGGCTGTGCGTTTATGTGGACCACTCGACCTCCCGGCACTGCAACACAGCTTTTCTGAAATAGTGCGGCGTCATGAACCGTTGCGAACAACTTTTGAACTGCGAGAAGGAGAGCCGATTCAGATCGTGCATGACGCGTCCGAGTGCAGGCTCCCTGTACTTGATCTGTCACCACTGCCGGCAGCACAGCAAGAGCAGGAGCTTGATGTCGTGATGAGGAACGAGGCAGAACGTCCGTTTGTGCTTGCAGAAGGGCCTGTATTTCGGACCACGCTCATCAGACTTGGCGAAGAGCATCACATCTTGCAGATCGTCATGCATCACATTGTTACTGACGGATGGTCAATTGGGGTGTTGGTAAAAGAGGTGGCTGCGCTTTACCGGTTATACATAAAAAGGGAAGCGCAGCCACTGCCGGAGTTGCCGATTCAATATGCGGATTATGCAGAGTGGCAACACGAGTGGCTGCAAAGTGAAATGGCAGCTAAACAATTGAGTTATTGGAAGCGGCAGTTGTCAGGATCTCTTCCCTTATTAGAAATGCCTGTCGATAGAGAGCGGCCCGCCGTCGTCAGTTATCGTGGCGCGACTTTGACGTTCGAGATTGAGGAAGAGTTGCGCCACGAGCTGACGACACTGGCGGTGAAAGAGGGCGCGACGGTGTTTATGGTCCTGCTCGCGGTTTTCAAAACGCTGCTTCACCGGTACACCGCGCAGACTGACATCGTGGTGGGCACCAACATTGCGAATCGAAACAGCAGCCAGCTCGACAACCTCATCGGCTGTTTCGTCAACAACCTGGTCTTGCGCACTGACCTCTCAGGCAATCCTTCGTTTCGAGAGGTGCTGCGTCGTGTTCGTGAAGTAACACTGACGGCATATACGAATCAGGAGCTGCCTTACGAAATCTTGGTGGACGCATTGCGTGCCGAGCGGGGATCGAGGACGGACCAGCTCTTTCAAGTGATGTTTGTGTTGCAGAACAATCCAATGCCGCCGGCAACCCTCGAAGGACTGGACGTCTCGTGGGTTTCCGTCGGGACTGAGGCGGCGGCGTTCGATCTGATCCTCTTTGTGACCGAGTCGAAGAGTGGACTAGTCGGTTACGTCCAGTACGACAGCGATTTGTTTGACGCGTCAACGGTCGAGCGAATCGTGGAGCGCTTCAAGATCGTGCTGCAACAGGTCGTGGCAGATCCTGACGAGCGCATTGGGAGTCTTTTATTAACGACTGCCGAGGAGATGAAAGCCCTGACTGCAAGTCTTAACGTGCCATTGGTTTTGCACGAAACGTCACAATGAATCCCTGAATCTTCTCTGTTGGCGGTCCCTCTGAACATGTCTTTGAAAACTGGTCACACGATACTCCTGGGCGGGATCGGGGGCGATTCTCACTCCGTCGGTCTGACGATTCTCCACAACGCTCTGCTCGTTAATGGTTATCGCGTCAGGTATCTAGGGACGCAAACCAAACTGGCGGAATTCTTCCGGTTCGCTGCGTTCGCAAATGCAGTGATGCTTTCGAGCATGGATGGACACACGAACCATTACCTGCGGCGCTTTCCGGAACTGCTGAAACAGCACCAGGTGCATGGGCCACGTTGGTATCTCGGCGGCAACCTCGACATCGGCGAAGGGCTTGGCTACGAAGCACGTTTTCGCGAGATGGGGTTTCATCGCGTGTTCGTTCGTTTCGTTGACATCAGAACGGTGCTGCGATTGCTCGAAAGCGATCTGCACGAAGTGGATCCGGTTCCCGAAGTTGCGTCGGTTTGGGATTTGACGGGAGAGCGGGCCCTGCATCTGCCGGGTCCAATCTCGGATGATCTGTTGGATCTCGAGTCGTTCGAAAGCAGTCGTCGCGAGGTGTTGGAAGGATGGAAGACGGGTTATCAAGCCCGAAACCTCGAAGAGAACGCTGAGTTCCTCGCGCGCCAACCGCAGTGGTGCCGGCTTCAGGCGCAGGTAAATCAACGCCGGCACGGTAAACTGGTCCAGCCGCGCTGTGGTGTAGCGCTGATCGAGCAACAGATAGAGCTCTTCCAGGCGTTCAAACACGCCGGCGTGAAGGTGCTCTCGTATCAGGTCGATTCGTTGACGCGTAACAACAACTACGCGGACGCCGAACTGGCAATCAAAGAGAGTCGGGCTACAAAAACGTCGGCGCTCAATGGCTTTCCCGTCATCAATCACGGCGTCGCCGGTTTGCGCCGAATAATTTCAGAGGTCAACGTTCCCCTACAGACACGTCACAGCACTCGCGATCCACGTCTGCTGGCTGAGATTTCATACGCGGGTGGTGTTACCGCATTCGAAGGCGGCGCCATTTGCTACAACATTCCTTATTATAAGGACTACCCGCTGGATGAATCCGTTCGAGCATGGCAATACGTCGATCGCCTCACCGGAATTTACTATGAGCGATTTGGTATTGCCCTGGATCGCGAATTTTTTGGCACGCTCACGGCCACGCTGATTCCGCCCTCAATAGCCATCGCGGTCAACATCATCGAAGCCATTCTGGCAATCCGGCAGGGCGTGAAGCGCCTGAGTCTGGGCTATGCCGAACAAGGCAACAGAATTCAGGACATCGCCGCGATTCGGATGATGAAAGAGATGTCCGAAGATACTGTGCTCCGGCTTGGGTACAAAGATATCGAGATCAGCACGGTCTTCCACCAATACATGGCTGCGTTTCCTCCGACTATAAAGCACGCCGAAGAGTTGATCTATCAGTCGGCTGTAACGATGGGACTGTCCGGCGCTACGAGAATGCTTATCAAGACGCCCGTCGAAGCAATCATGATTCCCACGCTCAAAGACAACGTCCACGCAATCGGGCTGGCCACGCGCGGACTCGCAGATCATTCGCGTTTCCATCCGGACGAGGCGCTCATCGCTGAAGAGTGCCAACTGATTCGCCGCGAGACGCATGCGATTCTCGACAGCGTTTTGCTTTGCGGGAACGGCAGTTTCGCCGCGGGTGTGGTCAATGCGTTTCGCAAAGGATATCTGGACGTCCCTTTTTCACCAAGTATTTACAATCGCAACGAAGTGCTTACCGCGAGAGATACTTCAGGAGCGGTGCGGTTCCTGTCGTGTGGCAATCTGCAATTCGATCGCGAAGTGCGTCAGTTTCACGAGCTGAAAATGGCGGAGCGCAGGCAAGCCGAAGGACTGTATTCCCAGCAACAGAATTATCTGCTTATCGAACAGGACGTTTTGCAAATTGCCCGGGATGAATATGAGCAGTGGCCGCTTAACGCGGGCGAGGACCGCAAGCATTCGAAAGAGTTTCTGGTGGCACAGACTTCTTCCCGGTGAGTCAACCACGGAGACATCGAGAGGGCGCACAGAGAGTTTAAGCGCAATGTGTGGCATAGCAGGATTTATTAACCTGGAAGAAGCGTCACCGGTTGACGAAGCGCTGCTCGTCAGGATGACCAATACGCTGATCCATCGCGGACCAGACTCCGCCGGTTACTTCAGCGAACCAGGCGTAGGCCTGGGCTTTCGCCGGCTTGCCATTATCGATCCAGTCGGCGGCGATCAGCCGTTGGGCAACGAAGACGGCACAATCGTCTCGATCTGCAACGGAGAGATCTTTAACTACCGTGAACTTCGAGCAGCATTAATACAGCGAGGTCACACGTTCAAGACAAATTGCGACATCGAGGTCCTGCCGCACCTCTACGAAGACTCAGAAGCAGCTTTTCTAAACGAGCTAAACGGTCAGTTTGCTTTCGCCATCTATGATCGAACACGGAGGAGGCTGCTGCTGGCGCGCGATCACTTCGGCATCAACCCGCTCTTCTACACGATTGTTGGCGGGGTACTGATCTTCGCTTCGGAGATCAAAGCGATTCTGCAACACCCATTGGTGCGGCCGGAACTGAATCTGACCGGGTTGGACCAGATCCTCTCCTTCCCCGGACTCGTCAGCCCGCAAACCATGTTCAAGGGAGTTTTCAGTCTCAAGAGCGGCCAGTCTCTGCTCGTTAGCAACGGCGTAGTGCGTATCAACGAATACTGGGATCTCGATTACCCGTTGGACGGAGAAGTCTCGTACGACAGGCCCGAGTCTTATTACGTCGATGAGTTGGCCTCGCTCTTTGAGCGCTCAGTTGCGTACCGGCTGCAAGCCGACGTGCCCGTCGGGTTCTATCTGAGCGGTGGACTCGACTCGTCGATGATCGCGGCGATGATCAGCCGCCTTTCTACACAAAGCCGGCACGCCTTCTCGATTAGTTTCAGCGAAGCCGCGATCTCGGAGCGCAAGTATCACAGGCTCATGGCCCAACACGTGAATGCGGACCAGCACGACATAAACTTCGGCTGGCAGGAAATTTCGGGTCGTTTGCGCGACATGATCTATCACTGCGAGTGTCCGGTAAAAGAAACGTATAACACCTGTTCCATGGCGTTGTCTGAGGCGGCGCGCCGGGAGGGTGTTCCCGTCGTGCTGACAGGCGAGGGCGCTGACGAGTTGTTTGCCGGGTATGTCGGCTATCGTTTTGATTCGCTGGGTCTCCGAAATGGTAAACGCAGCGACGTCGAAACATTACTCGAAGAAGAGTTTCGCGAGCGCTTCTGGGGCGATAAAGATCTGTTTTACGAAGCGGCCCATACAGGTTTGACGGAGATCAAGAGCGAGCTCTATGCGGCGGATCTCTACAAGTCGTTCGAAGAGTTTGACTGTCTCGCTACACCGCTGGTCAACACAGAGCGGCTCAAGAAACGGCATCCAATCCATCAGCGATCGTATCTTGATTTCAAGTTGAGACTCTCAGATCACCTGATCGGCGATCACGGCGATCGCATGGCGCTGGCGAATTCCGTGGAAGCGCGTTATCCGTTTCTCGATATCAACCTAATTGAGTTCTCGCGCACGATACCGCCAAACCTGAAGCTCAACGGGTACGTCGAAAAATATATTCTGCGGAAGGTGGCGGAAGGTTTGGTGCCATCGCAGATCCTGGCGCGGGAGAAATACGGCTTCCACGCGCCGGGAAGTCCTTACCTGATGCGCAGAAATGAAGCGTGGATCAATGATCAACTTTCTTTCGACCGTATCAGGCGGCAAGGTGTTTTCAATCCTGACGCAATCGAACGTTTGAAAAAACAGTACACGCGCGAAGGTTTCACGCTGAACCTTCCGTTTGAGAGCGACCTGCTCGCAATCGTGCTGACGTTCGGCATTTTCCTCGACACATTCGAGCTGCCAAGCTTGAACTAGCCCGGATTAGCCTACAAAACGATGTCGCAACCCACCTACGGAATTCTCGGAGGTATGGGGCCAATGGCCTCCGCAGAGTTCTTGAAGACGATATACGAGTGCAGCCTCAGCGGGCGCGAACAGGATTCACCCGTGGTTTTGTTGTACTCCGATCCGACCTTTCCGGATCGTACCGAGGAACTGCTTGCAGGACGCGACGAGGTCTTGCTGCAACAATTGACGGAGGCAATCTCACGGCTAAGCTCATGCAACGCGTCGAAGATCGTGATCTGCTGCATGACCATTCACTACCTCGTACCGCGGTTGCCCGCGAAGCTGCAAGCAGACATTTGGTCCATGCTCGACGTCATCGCCGAAAATATCAAAACGGATCGTAAACATCTGCTGATCTGTTCCGAGGGAACTCGCCGTCTAAAGTTGTTTGAAAATCACCCGCGCTGGGAACTGCTTCGTGAACACCTGATCATGCCCGGCGATGAGGATCAAATGCGGATACACCGCGAATTGATCTATCCAATCAAAACAGATCCGAATCTGGCGCCTTCCGTGTCGCTCCTCGACACAATGCTGGAAAAGTACGGAGTAGATTCATTTGTCGCGGGCTGTTCGGAAATACACGTGCTCACGAAATACCTCCTGGCCCACAAAAACGGGAAGACCTATCGGTACATCGATCCGCTGACCATTATTGCGCAAAGGATGTCAGAGAACTGCGATGATTCACGAAAACGTTGTTCGGCTGTTTGAACGTTCTGCGGTCAAGTTTGCCGGCCGCTGCGCAATCAGCTATCTGGATCGCTCGATCTCTTACCGCGAATTGGAGTCGAGTGCGAATAAACTGGCTAACTATCTCAAGACCTCCGGAGCTCCGCAGGGCGCGCCGGTCGCGATCTTGTGCGCCGACCCCATTACCGCGATCACTTCGATTCTGGGAATTCTGAAAGCCGGCTGTGCGTTTGTGCCGCTCGACACGACAACACCCGAGAAGCGACTGGCGCCGATGGTCGAAATCACTAGACCGGAGTGGTTCATAGTTGAGCCGCCTTTTGTTCAGCTTGCACTCAATCTCACCAGCCCCTACGACGTAGATCTCAATCTGATTTGCACGGCAGAAACGCAGCTGACGGAAGGCGTTGAACGCAAAGTCAGATTCTTGCAGGGACTCGCGGCACACGCAGACGATTGCCGGCCTGCGGATGGATCTGGCCCGGATGACCTGTGCTACATCTACTTCACTTCTGGTACGACAGGCGCGCCAAAAGCAATTGCGGGACGCTTGAAAGGAATCGATCACTTCATCCGCTGGGAGATTGAGACACTCAAGGTAAACGAACAAACGCGTGTTAGCCAATTGCTCGCACACTCTTTCGACGGATCGCTGCGCGACATTTTCGTTCCTCTCTGCGCCGGCGGAACGATCTGCGTGCCACCTGACAAAGAAGCACTGATCGACATTCCCAGATTGATCAATTGGATCGACTCCGAACGGATCAACATCATTCATTGCGTTCCTTCGCTTTTCCGCGCCATCTGCAATGAAGACCTGCGTCCGGAACTGTTCCCATCAGTGCAGTACTTGCTGATGGCCGGCGAGGCGTTGCTGCCCTCAGACGTCAAACGATGGATGGACGTCTTCGGCGAGCAGGTGCAGTTAGTCAATCTTTATGGCACGTCGGAAACGACGATGGCCAAGTTGATCTATTTCGTAAAACCAGCGGACGCCGAACGGCGGTTTATTTCGATCGGGCGACCTATGGACGGCGCCGCTGTACTGCTGCTTGATGCAAAGGGCCGGCCGTGTCCGCAAGGGACTATCGGCGAAATCTATATCCGCACGCCCTATCGCTCGCTTGGTTACTACAATCAACCAGAGCTCACCGCGAAGAGTTTCATCCGGAATCCGTTCAGCGACGATCCGCAAGACATCATTTACAGGACCGGCGATCTGGGTCGTGCACGCGAGGACAGCAACTACGAATACCTGGGACGTCAGGATCAGCAGGTCAAGATCAGGGGAGTGCGAGTCGAGCTGGAAGAGATTGAAGATCTTCTCCGCCAGCACGAGTCGGTGAAAGAAGTGGCCGTCATCGACCGTCAGGATTCGAGCAACTTCACCTACCTCTGCGCTTATGTCGTTTTCTCAAACGGCGCCGATCCTGCTGAGTTGCGAGATTTCGCGATGGCCCGGTTGCAAGACTACATGGTCCCATCAGGATTCATCGTGATGGATGAACTGCCGCGCACAATCAGCGGCAAGGTTGATCGGCGCGCGTTACCGGAGGTGACGAGCGAGCAGCGCGCAGGAAAAGAAGAGGGGGCGCAGACGCCGCTGGAAGAATTGCTGTGTGGGATCTGGGGAGAAGTGTTGGGACTGGCTGAGATTGGGCGGCGCGAAAACTTCTTCGAGCTGGGGGGACACTCACTGTCGGCGACGCGGGTAGTGTCGCGGGTGCGGGCGGTGACGGGGCAGGCGGTGGCGCTGCGGGAACTGTTTGAAGGGCCGACGGTGGCGCAGCTTGCAGCCCGCTTGGAGCGGGGGCAAAGCAGCGGGGAAAGAGAAGTGGTGAGGCTGGAAAGACGTGGGGAGGGCAGTGGCGCGGCGCCGCTATCTTCGGCGCAGCAGCGGTTGTGGTTTATCGACCAACTGGAGCCGGGCAGTGGCGCTTACAACATCCCGGCGGCGGTGCGGTTGCGCGGGCTCCTGGACCACAGCGCGCTGCAGGGGGCATTCACGGAACTGGTGCGGCGTCAGGAAGCGCTGCGCACCATCTTTCCCTTAGTGGCGGGTGAACCGGTGCAAGTAGTGCAAGCGGCGTGTGCCTGGCGGCTGCCGCTGATCGATCTGCGCGGGCGAGCGGAAGCGGAACGAGAACAGGAGTTGGCGGAACTGGCGGCCCGGGAAGCGGAGCTGGGATTTGATCTGGGGCAAGGGCCGTTAGTGCGCAGCACGTTGGTGCAACTGGGGGAGCAGGAGCATGTGTTGTTGCTGGTGCTGCACCACATCATCGGGGACGGCTGGTCGCTGGGACTGCTGGTGGAGGAGTTGAGCCGGCACTACGAGCAGTGCCGAGGCAGCGGCGAGCCGGCGCTGCCGGAGTTGGAGTTGCAGTATGCGGACTACGCGGTGTGGCAGCGTTCGTGGCTGGAGACAGAGAAGCTACAGCAGCAGTTGCAGTACTGGCAGGAGCGGCTGGCGGGAGCGCCGCCGTTGCTGGAGTTGCCCTTAGACCGGCCGCGCGGGGCGGTGCTGAGTTACCGGGGCGGGGCGGTGAGCGTGGCGCTTGGGGAAGAGTTGAGCCGGGAGCTGAAGGAAGTGGCGCGGCGCGAAGGGGCGACGCTGTTCATGGTGTTGCTGGCAGCGTTCAAGACGTTGCTGTTTCGCTACACGGGGCAGAGGGATCTGGTAGTGGGGACGGCGGAAGCGGGGCGTGTGCGAGCGGAACTGGAACCGATCATAGGGCTGTTTGTGAACACGCTGGCGTTGCGCACGGAGTTCGGCGGCGAACAGAGTTTTAGGGAGTTGTTGCAGCTGGTGCGGGAGACGGCGCTGAACGCGTACGCGCATCGGGAGCTACCGTTCGACACGCTGGTGGAGCATCTGCAACCGGACCGTTCGCTGAGTCATCATCCGCTGTTTCAGGTATTGTTTGTGGTCCAAAACACACCCGCATATTCGATCTCCTTACCGGGTCTGACGATCAGTGCCGAGCCTTTCAATAAGAGCGCCGCACAATTCGATCTGGTCATCTCGGTGACTGAGGCGAATCGTGAGTTCGTTGTGGCAACGCAATACAGCACTGACCTGTTCGACGAGGCGACGATAAAGGATCTACTTCAACATCTGCGGACTCTATTGGCGAGCGTGGTCACGAATCCGGAAAGCCGGCTTGCTGATCTGCCGCTGATCACGGACGACGAACGCCAATTCTTAACAAAGCAACTAAACAACACGCACGCGCCTTATCCTGAAGCAGCCACGATCCAGGAACTGTTTGAGAAACAGCTAGAGCTCGACGCTGACAGTATCGCACTCATTGACGAGGAGGGCCGGCAATTATCGTACGATGAGCTCAATCGGCGATCTAATCAACTCGCTCATCACCTGATAAGCCTTGGTGTCGGCCCCGAAAGTTTAGTCGGCGTCGTGATGGACCGCTCACTGGAATCGACGATCTCACTACTGGGTATTCTCAAGGCAGGTGGCGCATACGTTCCGCTTGACGCCTCATATCCAAAAGATCGACTGGCTTACATGCTGCGCAACTCCGGCGCCGAGATCATTATGACAAAGTCGCGTTTCGTCGACAGCCTTCCTGAACACGCCGCGCACGTGATAAGAATCGACGACCATTGGATCGAGATCTCGCAACAGAGTACGGATAACCCGCCGCCGCGGTCGCAGCCGCAACATCCGGCTTACATCATTTATACCTCCGGATCGACCGGCCAACCGAAGGGTGTGCTTGGCCTGCATCGAGGCGCGGTCAATAGGTTCCACTGGATGTGGGCCACGTATGCGTTCGGCGCTGAGGAAGTTTGTTGCCAGAAGACGTCGTTGAGTTTTGTGGATGCAGTGTGGGAAGTATTTGGACCACTCTTGCAGGGAGTTCCGACGGTCATATTCAGCGACGATGTGGTCAAAGACACCGAGCGGTTTATCGATGCACTGTCGCACCACGGCGTCACAAGAATCGTGCTTGTGCCTTCACTGCTGCGGGTGATGCTTGATGCGCGCGAGATTGGCGTCAGGCTTGCGAAACTGAAGTACTGCGTGTGCAGCGGTGAAGCGCTGCCTGCGGACCTGGCCCAACTCTTCCAGCAACGCCTGCCGCATTGCAGGCTGCTGAATCTGTACGGTTCGTCGGAGGTGTCAGCCGACGCAACTTATCACGAACTGGCCCAGGGCCAGACGAGGGCAAACGTCGCCATTGGCCGTCCACTGTCCAATGTCCAGATTTACATTTTGGACGAACATCTGCGGCCGTTACCGGCAGGAGCGAAAGGCGAGTTGTACGTCGGCGGCGACGCACTCGCTCGCGGTTACCTGGGACGCCCCGATCTGACAGCGGCGCATTTTATTCCTGACGTCGCCGGCGAGCGGGCGGGTGCAAGGCTTTATCGTACCGGCGACCTGGCGCGGCGATTGGCTGATGGGACGATCGAATACCTGGGACGTGCCGATCATCAGGTCAAAATTCGCGGTTACCGCATTGAACTCGAAGAGATCGAATCTGTGTTGAAGCAGCACGAAGCAGTAAGAGAAGCCGTCGTGCATGCACACGCCGATGCAGCCACCGGCTTGCGACTCACGGCCTACATCGTTGCCGAAGAACCCGATGAGCGGACCATCAATGGGTGTCGTGAACATCTCCGCGAACGATTACCCGATTACATGATGCCCGCAGGGTTTGTATTGATGGACGCGCTGCCGTTAACGCCCAACGGCAAGGTGGACCGGCACGCGTTACCAGTTCCGCAGAAGACAGCAGATGTCGAAAAAGGTTTTCAGCCGCCGCGCAACCCAACCGAGCGAGAGATTGTTGAAATATGGAGTGAGCTGCTTGGTCTAGAGCGCGTAGGTGTTGAAGACAACTTCTTTGAACTCGGCGGCCACTCGTTGCTCGCAACGCAAATGATCTCACGCATTCGTATGAACTTCGGCGTTGAGCTCGACGTGAAGAAGTTCTTCCTGCGACCAACGATCACTACTTTGGCGGAAGTGGTTGAGCAGAAACTTTTCGCGGGAGCGGATCAAGCAACGCTCGCGGAGATGCTCGAAGCGATTGACGATTTAAGAGAGGAAGAAGCACAGAGACTGGCGTTGGGAAACTAAATCGCGTCAACGCAGAAGCCGCAGATAACGCAGATGCAAACGGTCGAACTATTGGACAAGCGCGAGCAAGTGATGCGGTTGTTTACCGCAAACGGAAACTCTGATTCATCGGAGATCCATGAGTACCTCTTCACGCTGGCGCGCAAAATCTGCGAAGCGTCGCACGTCAGCAGCGATATCAAGCTGAAACAACTGGTGGGGAAGTTCGATGGAAGCAAACTGCCGGAAGAGCCTGTTGAAATAAACACATATCTCGATTATCTGGCAGAGAATGTTGCGGCCCATTCGACCCACACTTCATCACCGCGATTCATTGGCCACATGACCTCGGCGTTGCCCTTCTTTGTGCAGCCGCTGAGCCAGTTTATCACCGCGCTGAACCAAAACACGGTGAAGACTGAAACAGCCAAGGCCTGCACGCCGCTGGAACGCCAGACATTGGCCTTCATGCATCGACTCGTTTACGACCTTCCTGACGAGTTCTATCGCCGCCACACGCAGGCCGCGGACAGCACATTAGGCATCATGGTTTCCGGCGGCACTATCGGAAATATCACTGCACTGTGGTGCGCGCGCAATGTTTCGCTCAGTTCGCGAAACGGCTTCCCTGGTGTCGAAGCGGCAGGCTTAACGGCCGCGCTCAAGGATTACGGCTATGAAGGCGCCGTGGTGATCGGTTCGAGCCTCATGCACTACTCGCTGGAAAAGACTGCGGATCTGCTGGGGATTGGGACGTGCGGTCTCGTAAGAGTTGCGACTGACAAGCACAATCGGATGGACGTCGATGCGCTGCGTCGAACGGTTGCAGAGTGTCGCGCACGCCGGCTGCTTATCATCGCCATCATTGGTATCGCCGGAACCACCGACGTGGGATCTATCGATCCGCTCGCGGAAATAGCCAAGCTTGCCCAAGAAGAGGGAATTCACTTTCATGTCGATGCCGCGTGGGGAGGGCCGCTGCTCTTTTCTCGCCGTTACAAACACTTGTTAAGCGGCATCGAGCAGGCCGACTCCGTAACCATTGACGGACACAAGCAGCTTTACCTTCCTTTGGGAGTTGGGATTCTTGTATTCCGCAATCCGTTTCTGGCCCAGGCAATTCAAAAGCAGGCGCGTTACATCGTCAGGGCAACATCGATTGACCTTGGTAAGCGCGCGCTCGAAGGGTCGCGTCCCGCAAACGCACTGTTGCTCCATGCCGCCCTGCATTTGGTTGGACCGCAGGGCTACGAGTTTCTCATTGACGAAGGAATTCGCAAGACACGTTACTTCGCCGGACTGCTGCGTACGGATCCGGCTTTTGAACTACTCGGCGAGCCTGAAATAAATATCCTGAACTACCGCTACGTGCCCGCGCCTTTGAGAGAAAGAGTCTCGACGGGCAATCTCAGCGAAGACGATCTGAATTTTTTGGACCAGTTCAACGAAGCGTTGCAAAAGACTCAACGGCAGGCCGGCCGCACTTTCGTTTCCCGAACTCGAGTCGAAACACCTCGCTACGGCGCGCAGCGGCCGCTCGTTGCTTTGCGCGCTGTGCTCGCCAACCCCATGACGACGAAAGCAGACCTGCACGCCGTACTGGCCGACCAGGTGGACATCGCGAGACAGATAGGCTTTGCAGTTGGACAAGGTAAGTCTGCGGGGCGATAGCGGCAGGTCCGTGACAGCGACTGTGATTTATTGCCAATGTTGCCGGATGATTTAAGACAAAAGCTAAGCAGCCTCTCGCCTGCGAAACGATCGCTACTACTGCAATCGATGCGAAGAGAAGCAGTGCGCTCGGAGCGGCCGCTTACTATTCACCCACGGGCAAACAAAGAACACGCGCCGCTATCGTTTGCTCAGCAACGTCTCTGGTTTCTCGCGCAGCTCGATCCAAACTCGACTGCCTTTAATTTCCCACTCGCCGTTCGGCTCACAGGCCGGTTGCGCGTTGACGTGCTGGAGCGCTGCTTCAATGAAATCATCCGGCGTCACGAGATCCTCAGGACAAGCTTCACTCAAGTCGGGGAGCAGCCGGTGCAGGTTATCAATCCGCCACCGCAACTCCCTTTGCCAGTGGAGAGTCTCGAGCACCTGCCCGCTGGAGAACGTGAAGAAGGGGCCCGGCGTCTTCACCTGTTGGAAACGCAGCGACCGTTTGTTTTGTCGCGTGCGCCGCTATTACGCATTCGACTCTGGCGACTGGAAGAGCGCGTTCACGTGCTTTCGCTGAACCTGCATCACATTGTTTGGGACGGTTGGTCGGCAGGGATATTCATCAACGAGATCTCAGCATTGTACAAGGCCTTCGTGTTGGACCAACCCTCGCCGCTGCCCCAGTTGCCGATTCAGTATGCCGACTTCGCGATCTGGGAACTTGAACGGCTGCAAGGCCCGGTGCTCGAAGAGCGTCTGAGGTATTGGTATCCGCGTTTGCAAAATGCTCCACGACTCGATCTTCCCATGAAGCGTTCGACCGAGAAAAACGGTGGCTCGCATGGCGCACGCCTGTCGTTGCTTGTTCCGCCGGCGTTAGGCCAGGCGATCCGCGATTTGAGTCGAGCTGAAGGCGTGACCACTTTCATGATGCTGCTCGCCGCGTTCAACATCCTTCTCAGTCGTTACTCCGAACAGGACGACGTCGTGATTGGCGCAGACGTCGCTAACCGCACCACGTTTGAAACGGAGCAACTGATTGGTTTCTTCGTCAACCAATTGGTTCTGCGTACTGATTTAAAGGAGAACCCGACGTTTCGCGAGTTGTTGGATCGAGTGCGCCAGGTCACCGCCAGCGCCTATGCTCATCAGGATCTGCCGTTCGACGTATTAGTCCAGAAATTGAAGGTCAAGCGGCAACCGGCCCAGCATCCGTTCTACCAGATCAAGATCGTCTTTCAGAACTTTCCGACTGGCTCGCTCGAGCTTTCTGATTTGCAGCTCGAGGTACTCGAGTTGCACGAACGTGTGCCCCAACTCGATCTGATTCTGTTTCTTTGGGACCACAATCAGAATGTTGGTGGCCAACTCGAATACGACACCGGTTCGTTTGCAGAAGATTCGATGAATACTTTACTGAAGCACTACCTCAGGCTGCTCGAGAGCATCATCGCGGCGCCTGACGCCCGCCTCGATCAGCTGGAGATCTTCACGCGCGAGGAACTTGAACAGAAGCGACTGGAAACAACTCAACGAATCCAGTCAAATCGCGGCAAGTTAATTACGACCCGACGCACCGCCGTCAATCTGTAAGTAGAAATCTACCATGAGTTCCATGCTCGGACAGAATGTTGAAGGATTCCGTCTGTCGACGGACCAGGAACACGTACTCAGTCTCCACTCGAGCAATCCCAGATACGTGAGTGTCATGGCGATCCTGATCGAGGGACCTCTCGATAAGAGAGTGCTGAATCGGACCCTGACGAAGGTGATAGAACGTAACGAGATTCTACGGACCACTTTTCATTACAAAACCGGCGCCAACGTTGCGCTTCAAGTGGTGATGAGTGCGAACGGAAACGCCCCCTGGACGGAGATCGATTTTAGTCACCTGGAAGACGCGCAACAGAAAGAAGCAATAGATCGTAAGTTTGTGGAATTCCAGAATAGCGCTGTTGATCTGGACCAGTTTCCATTGTGGCAGGCATCGGTGCTTCGTTTGGCCACAGAACGCCATGTCCTGATCTTCGGTGTACTGGCGTTATGCGCCGATAATCTCACGCTCAAGAATTTTCTGACGGAGCTGGCGCGGTTTTATGTCTCCGACCTCCCGGCAAGCGAAGCAGTCGCCGAGCAGGTCCAATATGCCGACTTCTCCGCCTGGCAACAGGATCTGCTCGAAACCAGGCAAGCTGAACAAGCGCGGGCCTTCTGGGAGAAGCGTCAAACTGGCGTTGGTGGAAGATTGCCGTTCGAGCTCAGGCGCAGCCTTGCAGCGCCGTTCACGCCTGCCACTCTCAATTCAAATGTCGATGCCGGCACCCTCACGCGGTTGGACCAGGTTGTTCGAGCGCTAGGCGTCAACGATGAGCTCCTTCTCTTGACGTGTTGGCTCGTACTGCTACGCCGTTACACCTCTGAAGCTGACGTTGCCGTTGGCCTAACAACTGATGGCCGCGGTTACGAGGAGTTGCGTCCGGCGCTCGGACTATTTGCAAAATCTCTTCCGCTGCGCATTCGAATAAACGAAACAACCACGTTCGAGGAGCTGTTGCGTAAGGTGGGTCAGGCTGTCGGCGAAATGCGCGAATGGCAGGAATACTTCGTGGCCCGATCTCAGGACGACGAGTTTGGCTTCGAACATATCGGAACCTTTGAAGAAGTTTCAGCAGGGGGCGTCTTATTCTCAATTTTGCGCCAACAAACTTACCTCGCGCCTTTCAAACTGAAACTCGTGTGCTCGCGGCGGGCGGGCCAGCTCGCGTTCGAATTGCAGTACGACCGCGAATGCTTTGCGACTGAAGAGATCGAGCGGCTGGGTACACACTTCAGCGAGTTATTGCGCAACGCAGTACGGCATCCCGAATGGCCTCTGGAAAGGCTGCAAATCGTCAACGAACAAGAGAAACGCCAACTGCTCTTCGACTTCAACCGAATCGAAACCGGTGCTCAACCCGTCACGCTCATAACCGAACTCTTCGAAGCTCAAGCGGAACGTACGCCGGAACACGCCGCGGTGATATTTGGCGTTCAGCAACTCACCTACATGGAGCTCAACCGCAGGGCCAATCAACTCGCGCGTCACCTGAGTAACCTCGGCGCCGGTCCGGAAGTGAGAGTGGGAATCTTTCTCGAACGCTCGCTGGAGATGGTGCTGGCTATCCTCGCTGTGCTAAAAGCCGGCGCGACTTATGTGCCTCTCGATCCATCGTATCCGGAAGAACGCCTGTCGTTCATGATCGAAGATTCGGCCGCCTCGGTGCTGCTGACCGTGGACGAGCTTGCGAATCGTTTGCCAGTGAATTGGGGTTACTTGGTCTGTCTCGACGGAGACTGGTCCAACATTGAACTCGAGAACGCCGAGGGTTTTTCGGGGCTCGGAGTCGCAGACAACGCTGCTTATGTGATTTATACATCGGGTTCAACCGGGCGGCCCAAGGGAGTGGCAATCAGTCACAGAAACCTGGTCAGTTCCACGTTCGCGCGGCTCGCCTACTATGCTGAACCCGTAAGCAGTTTCCTGCTGTTGCCGTCTTTTGCGTTTGATAGTTCTGTAGCGGTAATCTTTTGGTCACTCTGTAGCAGCGGCGGCGCGTTAGTGTTACCGGTTGAAGGCGGACAGCGAGATCCCGCCTATATAGCGCGACTCATCGAGGAACAAGAGGTCTCGCATGTTCTCTGTCTGCCGTCGTTGTATTCGCAATTGCTGGCGCAGCAACCGGCGACGGCGCTCTCTTCGTTGAGCACGGTGATCGTTGCGGGAGAAGCGTGCCCGGCAGACACCGTCGCTGAACATTTCAGGCAACACCCCGAAGCTTCGCTCTTCAATGAATATGGACCAACAGAAGGAACAGTTTGGAGCACTGTCTATGAATTGAGACCTGAAGACGGTGCAACGGCGCCGGTACCCATCGGTAAGCCGATTCCGGACAGCAAGGTCTATTTACTTGACGCGTCAGGTCGGATGGCAGCAGCCGGTCTGCCCGCAGAGATATACATCGGCGGAGCGGGGATTGCGCGCGGCTACCTCGATCGTCCGGATTTGACTGCGGAGAGATTTACTCCGGATCCATTTAGCACGATGCCAGGAAGGCGACTCTACCGCACGGGGGATTTGGGACGTTATCGCACCAACGGTGATATCGAGTTTCGAGGCCGCAGCGACAATCAGGTTAAGGTGCGTGGCTATCGCATCGAGCTCGGCGAGATCGAAAGCACTCTGGCCCAGCACGGAGCGGTGCGTGATTGCGCAGTGGTTTTGCGTGATGATGAAGGCGACAGCCGCCTCGTAGCTTATCTTGCCACTCGCAGTGGTTCTGTTCTTGCTCCGGAAGAACTGAAGCAACAACTCAAAGAGAAGTTACCGCATTACATGGTGCCGTCGGCCTTTGTAATTCTCGACGAACTGCCACTCACGCCGAACGGCAAAGTCGATCGTGCGGCCTTGCCGGAACCGAGCAGAGCATCGCGACAATGTGAGGAGACCTATATCGCGCCACGCACGCCAATCGAAGCTGTGCTCGCCGGCATTTGGGCCGAGATACTGAATCTCGAGCGCGTCGGAGTGGACGATAACTTTTTCGATCTGGGCGGGCATTCACTGCTGGCAACTCAGTTGGTCTCGCGCCTGCGTAACACGTTTCAAATTGAACTGCCCGTCGCATTGTTGTTCGACGTTCCTACTCTGGGCCAACTGGCCGAGGCGATCTTGAAGCATGAGCCAGTGCCCGGACAGATCGAAAAGATCGCCATGCTGATAAACCAGGTTCAGAACTTGTCTGACGCGGACGTTGAACAGGTGTTCGAACAGGAACAGCTAAAAGCGATGGTAGAGAAGGCGTAATGACTGCACTTCCGCTTAAGAAAAAGGAGTTGCTTGCGTTACTGCTCGAGAAGGAGGGCATCAAACTCCTTCCGACGATTCCGAGGAAACCGGATCGCAATCCGGCGCAACTGTCGTTTGCGCAGCAGCGGCTCTGGTTTTTGAATCAACTCGATCCGCAGAGCTCGTTTTACAACCTGCCGACGGTGCTGCGTCTCGAGGGGCCGTTGAACATCGCGGTGCTGCAGCGCGCGCTCACCGAGTTGGTGCGGCGGCACGAGTCGTTGCGGACGACGTTTGCGATGGTCAACGGCGAACCGGTCCAGGTGATTGGGTGGGGCCGGGCAGAGTTTAGATTGCTGGAGAAAGGCGCCTTCGCGAGTGAAGCGGAAGCGCAGGAGCGACTAAACAGGGAAGCGCAACGACCGTTCGATTTGGAAAAAGGACCACTGCTGCGAGTGGTGGTGGCGCAGTTGGGAGCAGCAGAGTATCTGGCGTTGCTGAACTTGCACCACATCATCTCGGACGGCTGGTCCAAGGATGTGCTGGTCCGAGATCTGTCGGCGCTGTACGAAGACTTTCTGGAGGAACGGCCGTCGCGGCTGGGGGAGCTTGCGATTCAGTATGCGGACTATGCGCAGTGGCAGCGAGAATGGTTGCAGGGGGAGGTGCTGGAAGAGCAACTGGGGTATTGGCGGGAGCAGTTAGCGAACAGTGCGGCGTTGCTGCAACTGCCGACGGATCGGCCGCGGCCGGGGGTGCAAACCTACAACGGGGCGATCGTGGCATATCAGGTGGAACCGCGAGTGGTGAGGGAACTGCAAGCGCTCAGCAAAGGGGAGAACGCGACGCTGTTCATGGTGCTGCTGGCGGGGTTCCAGGCGTTGTTGTACCGGCATACGGGACAGCGGGACATCATCGTGGGGACGCCGGTGGCGGGACGGCCGCGAGCGGAGTTGGAAGGGCTGATCGGGTTTTTCGTGAACACGCTGGCGCTGCGCACGGCGGTGCGGGGCGGGGAGAGTTTTCGGGGGCTGCTGCGGCGGGTGCGGGAGGGAGCGTTGGGAGCCTACGGGCATCAGGACGTGCCGTTCGAGAAGTTGGTGGAAGCTTTGCAGCCGGAGCGGAATCTGAGCTTTCCGCCGCTGTTTCAGGTGGTGTTGGGGTTGCAGAACGGGAGCAGCGCGACGCTGGAACTGAGCGGGGTGCGCTGGTCGCTGGCGCCCTTGCAGAGCACCAGCGCGAAGTTTGATTTGACCCTGCTGCTGGTGGAAGAGCAGGGATGGCTGAGCGGCTCACTGGAATACAACACGGATCTGTTTGATCGGGTGACGGTGAAGCGGCTGCTGCAACATTACAGCCAGTTGCTGGAGAGTGTGGCGGCTAATGCCGAGCTAAGGGTGGCGGACATTCCGTTGCTGAGTGAAGAGGAAGGAAGGCTGTTGCTGACGCAATGGCAGGGCGTCAGCAGCGCTTATCCGCGCACGAGCTGTGTGCAGGAGTTGTTCGAAGCGCAGGTGGCAGAGAGTCCGGATGCGGTGGCGCTGGTGGGCGGAGAGCAGCAGTTGAGATATGGAGAGTTGAACGCGCGCGCGAACCAGTTGGCGCACCGGCTGCGGCGGCTTGGGGTGGGACCGGAAGTGCGGGTGGGGATCTGTCTGGAACGTGGGGCGGAGTTAATCGTGGCGCTGCTGGGGATCCTCAAAGCCGGGGGCGCGTACGTGCCGGTGGATGCCGGATATCCGCCCGCGCGACTGGCTTACATGCTGCAGGAGGCGAAGCCGCGGGTGCTGCTGACCGACAGCCGGACAGTAGGGATGTTGCCGGCAGAGGAGGCGACAACGTTGCTGCTGGACCAGCTGCAGGCGGAGTTGGCGAGCGAGAGCAGCGAGAATCCGGTTTGCGAGACAGTGGCGACGAACCTGGCGTACGTGATGTACACCTCGGGGTCGACGGGCCGGCCGAAAGGGGTGAGCGTCACGCACCGCAGCATCGTGCGACTGGTGCGAGCGACCAACTACCTCGAGTTTTCGAGTGCCGATGTTTATCTGCAGTTTGCGCCGATCTCCTTCGACGCCTCGACCCTGGAGATCTGGGGCGGCCTGCTGAACGGCGGCCGCGTGGTAGTGCTGCCGGGGGGAACGCCGTCGCTGGCCGAACTGGGGCGCGCGCTGCAAGAGCACGGGGTGACGACTTTGTGGCTGACGGCGGGCCTGTTTCACCTGATGGTGGACGAGCAGTTGGGGAGTTTGAGAGGGGTGAAGCAACTGCTGGCTGGTGGCGATGTGTTGTCGCCGGAGCACGTGCAGCGAGTGTTGCGGGCGCATCCCGGGTGTCGGGTGATCAACGGCTATGGGCCGACGGAGAACACGACCTTCACTTGTTGTCATGGGATGACGGAGAGCAACAGCCCTGCGGGGACGGTGCCGATCGGGCGGCCGATCGCGAACACCACCGTGTACCTGGTGGACGATGAGGTGCGGGCGGTGCCGGTGGGAGTAGTGGGAGAGTTGCTGACTGGCGGGGATGGACTGGCGCGCGGTTATTACCACAGTCCGGAGCTGACGGCGGAGAAGTTTATCCCGGATCCGTATGCGGCGGCGCCGGGCGGGCGGTTGTATCGCACGGGAGATCTGGCGCGCTTTTTGGCAGACGGTTCGATTGTGTTTATGGGCCGCCTGGACCAGCAGGTGAAGCTCCGTGGCTTCCGCGTCGAGTTGGGTGAGATCGAGTTGAGATTGAACCAGTATCCGGGAGTGGATCAGAGCTGTGTTGTTGTGCGCAGTGATGGACCAACTGACAAGCAACTCGTTGCATATATCGTCAGCGACTCGTCACGAATAAGAGTTGACGAACTACGGCAGTACCTGACGGAAACGCTACCCGAGTACATGCTTCCATCGCATTTCGTTCAGCTCGACGATTTCCCTTTGACGCCGAATGGAAAAATTGATCGGCGCGCGTTACCGGAGGTGACGAGCGAGCAGCGCGCAGGAAAAGAAGAGGGGGCGCAGACGCCGCTGGAAGAATTGCTGTGTGGGATCTGGGGAGAAGTGTTGGGACTGGCT
>Ga0068860_100000679_pt1 | contig 39351 bp, 36 predicted proteins | sample KBSSwiS32_FD_66597 | JGI IMG/M metagenome (GOLD analysis project Ga0068860, IMG submission 66597) | Switchgrass rhizosphere microbial communities from Kellogg Biological Station, Michigan, USA - KBS Switchgrass S3-2 | ecosystem: Host-associated > Plants > Roots > Rhizosphere > Soil ... | reverse complement strand
GCGACGACCGAGCTGGCCCGGCTGCTGCGTCGGGTTTCGGGCCGGTTGAAGCGGCAAGAGAGCCTCACCATTTGAGCCCGTATTTAGTTATTGGTTAGCCGGCCGGAGCGGTTTCACGCTCCGGCCGGTTGCTTCATGTAGCGCTAGCGCTCCTCCTCGAAGCTCCCGCGCAGGCCGTCCCTGACGTTTGCCGTTTGGCGGCAGCGAACGGCGCACCGATCCCCGTAGGGTTGCGGTCGCCCCCAGATCTGGGAGATTCTCTCCCCGTCTCGCAACGGGGGAAATCCATCATGGTTGTTTACCGCTCGCGCATACCTTGGGCGCCGCTGCTCGCTCTTTTTTCGTTGTTTTCGCCCGCGGCCCGCGCCGCGGATCTCGATCCCGCCCTGCTCGAAGGGGGTTATCGCGCGGTCCTCGGCCTCTGGGCCCAGAGCGATCCGCGGGCGGTCGACGAGCTGGTCCGCTTCGAATCCTCGATCATTTCGGACACCGATCCCCAGACCCGGGAAAGTCTGCACAAAGCCGAGCAACGGGTGATCTCCGAGGCCGCGGGGGTCGATCTCGAAGTCCTGGTGCCGCTCTCGGTCCTCCACCAGGAGGCCTACCGCCACTACGCGAACCACGGCGGCATCGGCGCGGCGCAGGTCGCGACCCACGATCGGACCCTGGCGCTCGATCTGGCTCTGCTCTACAAGAAACACGTCGGCACGCCCGAGGCGTCGGCTCTCGCGAGCCGGCTGATCGCCCGGCTCGCGAGCGTCTCGACCGATTCGTTCCAGGCCGCCAAGCTGTTCGAGCTCGCTTCGGAGGCCGACCCGAAAAACGGCGTGCCGCTGCTCGGGCTCGCCACCGTGTTCGAAAAGAGCGGCAACTACGTCGACGCGGTGGCCGCGCTCGAACGGATGCGCGCCAGCGACCCGGAGAGCCCGGCGAAATACCCGGAGTCCAGCCTCCGGCTCGCCCTGTGCCTCGCGCGTCTCGAAAAGAACGACCAGGCGATCAAGCTGCTCGCTCCGCTCGCGCAGACGCCGCCGGTGCCCTGGATCGGCATGCTCGCCGCCCAGGAGTTGGCCCGCATCCACCAGGAGGAGCGCCATCCCGAGCGCGCCGAAAAGGTGCTGCGCGCGGCGCTCGAACACTTTCCGCGTTCGGTCCGGTTGACGCTGCAGCTGGCGTCGGTGCTGGACGCCAAGGGCGCGCAGCAGGAGGCGCGCACGGTTCTCGACGGGATCGCCGAGATCGGCGCCGATGCGAGCGACGACTCGCGCTATCGCTACAACCGCTTCTCTCAAGAGCTGTTCGACGACGCGGATCGCGTGGTCGAGCCCGCCGGGCGGCAGCGCCTCGCGCTGCTGGCCAGCTCGCTTTCGTCGGGTATGACGCCGCCGGCGGCGACGGATGGAGTCGCACGATGAGCCGCCGTCCCGCGCAGCTCTTCCTCTTCGGCATCTTCGGGGCCACCGCCGCTCTCGCGACCATTCAAGTCAGGATCACCAGCCCGGAGCCCGGCCAGCCGGTTTTCGGGTCGACCGAGCTGGCGGCGCAGGTCGCCGGCAACGAGGCGGTCGCCAAGGTGGAGTTCTTCGTCGGCGGCCGATCGGTCGGCTCGGTGACGGCGCCCCCCTACAAGCTGACCTGGAACGCCGGGGACCAGAACGTCGCCCGCGAGTTTCGCGTCGTCGCTTACGGCGCTTCCGGTTCGAGCGCCTCGGACGCCCTGGCCACCGCGCCGGTCCAGATCGACGAACGGCTGGACCTGGAGCTGCAACAGTTGTACGCCACGGTCCTCCGCGACCGGCAGCGCGTGCTGAACCTCGACCCGGCCGATTTCCGGGTGTTCGACAACGGCCAGGAGCAGGAGCTGGTCGCTTTCGACCGGGGCGAGCTGCCGCTCTCGGCGATCCTGCTGCTCGACAGCAGCGAGAGCATGCGCGGCGAGCGGATCGAGGCGGCCTTGAAAGGCGCGCGCGCTTTCGTCGCCGGTATGCGCCCCGAGGATCAGGCGAGCGTGCTGTTGTTTTCGGATCGCCTGATGGCGAGCACTCCGGTCACCAGCGACCACGCCGTGCTGAACCAGGTGCTCACCAAGGTCGAGGCGGCTGGAGGCTCGGCGGTCAACGACTACCTGTTCGCCGGGCTCAAGCTTTTGGAGTCGCACCAGGGGCGGCGGGTGGTGGTCCTGCTCTCCGACGGCGCCGACATTCACAGCGTACTGCCGATGTCGGAAGTCCTGCGCGAAGCGCGGGTGAGCCAGGCGCTGATCTACTGGATCGCGCTCGACGACGGCAGCAAGCACAAATCCTTCACTTCCGCCTGGCGCAACTGGCAGGCGAACGACCGCGAGTTCGATCAACTGGAAAAAGCGGTCGACGAAAGCGGCGGCCGGATCGTGCGGATCGCCAAGACCGAGGATCTCGCGACGGCTTTCGGCGGCATCCTCCAAGAGCTGCGCGAGCAGTACGCGCTCTCCTACTACTCGACCTCGAACAAGAACGACGGTCGCTGGCACAAGGTGGACGTGCGGGTCAGGGCCTCCGGCGTCCGCGTGCGCACCCGCGACGGGTATATCGACTACTAGCCCTCACCCCCTTCCCCTCTCCCATCCGCACTCCCGCCCGCCCGGGAGAGGGGCGCCCCGCCCATGGCTTCTCTTCCCCCTCTCCCGGGAGGGCGGGAGTGCGGATGGGAGAGGGGGTCAGGGGGTGAGGGATTGCTACGACGACTTTGACCGGCTCTCCGCCTCCACGAAAAAAGGGGCGGATCGCTCCGCCCCTTTCGTTCTACAACCTGCCGTTCGGTCTAGTGCCTGCGGTGTCCGCCTCGACCGCCGCGACCGCCGCCCCTGGGCGGCGGAGGCTGCGGGTTCTCCGGGATGTTCAAGCTGGAGAACAGGTTGTGCTTCGCCTCGTCGCTGAACAGGACCGAAAAGTAGTTCGATCCGTCGGTGTCGTTCGCGGTGAGCGCGCCGGCCGCGGCGGAGGCTCCGCCGAAGACGAACGGGCTCAGATCGACCGGCGCAACGGTGGTGCCGAACTTGGCGTTGATCGCCTGGATCCAGAGGTTCGCGATGAAGGCGTAGCCGAACGAGGTCGGGTGAACGCCGTCGTACGAGAAGATGCCGCCGGTCAGGAACGCCGGGGTGTAGGTGACGCCGCCGATCGGAATGCCGGAGACCGCCGCCTGGCGCAGCACGCCGTTGACGTCGACCAGCGCCGCGCCGCGCTCGTTGGCGACGGTCGCGATGATGTTGTTGTAGGCCGCGACGCGCGCCGAGATCGTGTTGATCTCGTCGACGTTCAAGACCGAGCTGTTGGATAGCGGCTGGCCGGTTCCGCCGAGCGCCGCCGGGATTCCCTTGCCCGCGCGGAGCTCGGTGGTCGCGGTGAGCAGCACGCGGTCGCCTGCCACGAGCGGACCGTTCGGGCCGATCAGGGGGACCGGCTGGCCGCCGATCAGGACCGGCTGGCTGGTGGCGGGATTCACGACGAATCTCGGCACCGTGGTGACGAACGGGATCGTGGTGACGTCCGGGATGTTGCCGAACGCCATCCTCGCGCCGGTCGCGGCGATCGCCGAAGCGATCGCGCGCAGGTCGGTTTCGAAACGGGCGACCGGGGTGATCGTGACGCCTTCGATGACGATCCCGGAAGTCGCGGCTCCGAGGACGTCGTTGTTGCCGATCCAGATCGTCACGAACGTCGGGCTCTGCTGGACCGCCTGTTGGAGCGCCGACTTACCGTGAACCACCGGGCTCGGACTGAACGATTGGAGGACGATGTCGTGCAGGCCGCCGGACACCGTGGCCACCGTGTCGCGGACGTTCGCGCCAGGGACGCCCAAGTTGTTGTACGACCGGGTGACCAGCGCATTTTCGAGCCGAGCCGGGCCGCCCCCTTTGGGCAGGATGGTCGGACCAACAAGGCTGCGCAGCTCGAGCACCGCCGGAATACCCGGGTCGCTCACCAGCGGCTGGTCGAAGGCGGCGCCGGGGCGCGCCTGCCTGCTGATCAGGGCGGGGTAGCTGTTGCGCGAGATGGAACCGGCCAAGCCGCCGCTCTGATAGCCGGCGGTCAAACTGTCGCCGAGCGAGACGTAACGGGTGAAGTCGGCTTGCCCGAGCGCGGGCAGCGCCAGGGCGAGCAGTGAAAGAAGGACGATCGAATACCTACGCATTGCCATGTTCTCCAAGCTCTAGAAGCTGACGGTCGCGCTGGCGAGCAGCGCCTTGGTCTGGTAGGTGCCGAGGAACGGGCTTTCGCCCTGGAAGGTCTTATTCCGGGTGCGATCCTTGAAGTCGAGGTACATGAGCGCGAAATCGGCCTTGTACGAACCACCCTTGTGCCCGTAGCCGATCGTGACGCCGTTGCGATCCGCGTCCGGCAACAGGGGCGACACCGCCTCTTCCGGCTGGGGCGTTTCGTCATAGACGTAGCCGAAACGCCACTCGGAGGTGGCGCTGGTCGTCCAGCGCAGGCCGGCCCGGTAGTTCTCGACGTCCTTCCACTCCGAGCGGATCGTCGAGGTCGGCAGATCGCCGTTGGTGAACGTGATCGTGGTCTTGTCGAACGAGCTCCAGCCGGTCCAGTTGACGTCGGTCTCGAGCAGCAGGCTGGGCGTGAGCGAGAACGCGAGGCCGAGGCTCGCCATGTCCGGGTACTCGACCGAGGTCGCGATCGGCAGATCGCGATCGAACGGCAACCGGGTGCGCAGAATCGCGTCGAGCTGGGCGTTGCCGGTCGAGATCTGGGTCAGGCGGCCGTCGCCCTCGTAGTCGATCTTCACCTTGCTGCGGTAGGAGAGACCCCACGCGAAGCTGTTGTTGACCTTGTTCAAGATGCCGATGTTCCAGCCGTAGCCGTTCTCCAGGTCGGATTCGAGCTTGACCCCGGCGACGTCGACCACCTGCTGCGTGAACGGATTGACCGCGGGAGCGCGGCGCTCGAGCTTGATGTCCGAGAAGCGCGCGATCGCGCCGAAGCCGATGCCGAAGTTCGGCGTCACCTGCCAGCCGATCGTCGGATTGAGGTCGACCGCCCGCACCGCGGCCTTGGTGCTGATGTAGCGGCCGGCGAAGGTGTTCGGATTCCACTCCGTGGTCAGACCGAACGGCGCTTCCAAACCGACCCCGAACTTCCAGGTCTGGTTGATCGGCTGCACGTAGTACGCATGGGGCAGAAGCTGATTCAGAGTCTTCTGCTTCGCGTGCTCATTCGGCCCGGGGAACGGCGACGCGCCGTCGAACTCCGCCTTGGTGGTGTGGAAGAGGACCAGGCCGCCGGAGACTTCACGCGTGGTGGCGAACGCGAGGCCGCCCGCGTTGTGGAACATGGCCGATCCGTCGTCCGCCTGGGCGGTGAACGCTCCCGCCATGCCCATCGCCTTGCTGCCCTGCTCGAAGATGCCGAATCCCGCCGCGTACGTCGGGACGGCGACCGCCAGAAGGGCCAAAGCCCCCGCGGCGACGCCGTAGATAGAAATTCCTCGCCTGCGCATGCCTGTCATCCTCCTGGCAGAAGCTGCCGGTGTTTGCGCTTGAATGGTAGATCCTTCAATCGATCAATCGGAACAAGGCCTGTTCGTTCAAAGATTTGTCGTCGCCTGGGTAGAGCTATGTCGGAACGTTAGCCCAGGGTCCCAGAGGTGTCAACGACCCGAAAGGTGGTTTTCGGGGCGGCTCCTCGCCCCCTCGCGGCCAGGCGCTTGCGCAGGTAGACTCGCTTGCAGAGAGGGGAGTCTTATGGCCGCAAAACACGAGATCCAGGAGGAGACCTTTCGTCAGGTCAAGGAATATCTGTCGGAGTTTTTCGACGATCCCTACTGCGACCCCGAAGAGGGGCACTTCTACGTCCGATACGGCACGACCGTGCTCGAAATCTCGGTCGAGCCCTACGGCTCGGACGAGGTCGTGGTCCGGATCATGTCCTACTGCGTCCAGGGCGTGGACACCGCCGAAGACCTGCTGCTCGGCCTGTTGGAGCTGAACCACAATCTGGCGATCGGCCACTTCTCGCTGGTCGACGACGACGTCTATTTCTCCCATTCGCTGTTCGGCCGCGACCTGGAGCCGCGCGATCTCTTGCGCGCGATCACCGCGGTCGCCAACGTCGCGGACGACTACGACGACCGGATCGTCGCCAAATACGGCGGCCAGACCGCGCTCGAACGGATCCAGCACACGGGCGGTCCGCGCCGCCGTCGCGGCGAAACCGGCGAGATCGACCGGCTCACCGACACCACTGAGCTCGATCGCCTGACCGAGACCGGCGAGCTGGACAAGCTGACGGACGAGTAGCCCGCCACCGCCGGTGCGCCGAGCGCGGGAAGCTCGTCGCGGAAGCCGGACACGACTCCCCCGGTCCGGCGGAGTCATGGGCGCGACGCGAACACCGGTGCGCCGGGCCGCGGGCGTGGTGTTCCCGGCCCGAACACCTCTCCGACGAGCGGGAGGACCGGTGATCTGATTCCGGCCACACCTCCCCCGGGCCAGCGGAGTGGTGAGCTGGAAGATAAGACCACTCCCCCGGGCCAGCGGAGTGGTGAGCTGGAAGATAAAACCACTTCCCCGGGCCAGCGGAGTGGTGAGCTGGAGCGTGGAACCACTCTCCCGGACGAGCGGAGAGGTGTTCCGGTTCGCGGTATGACTCCGCTCGCCCCGCGGAGTGGTGTTCGGTAGCCGCTCTGGAGTGGCTCCGTCCGTCACACCTGTTTCCCGCATCGAAACATCTATTTACTCTTCCGGCCGACCCCTTGCGGCGGTCGTCGCGGTCCCTGCGGCGCTCAAGAGACCGGTGAGCCACCCGCCAGCCGCGCCGCGACCTCGGCGAGCGCGGCTTCGGCCAACGTCCTCACCCGCTCGGCGAGCGCATCGACCGCCGAGGCGACCCCGGGAACCCTCTGCGACGCGACCGCGGAGGCCCGCGAATTGAGCGCATTCGCACAGATCCTTGGAGTTTGTCGTACACTCCGTGCGTGAACGAAGTTACGCGCGAAGACTGCAAACATCTCGCCTTCGAAAGAGCGGTCCGAGGGTGCGTCAGCATCTTCGTTGGGTACCTGTTCTTCGCGGTACCCTCGTCGTTTGCCTTGGGACAAGCTCCAGTGGCGGCCCCGCACCTGGAAGGCGCATGGCAAGACCGTGCCCGACCCGACCATCTCCTGGGCTTCAACGGTCCTCAGATCATTGAGAGCCAGGGGGGGCAAATCTTCCGAGTTACCAAGCTCCTGAATGCTCAGGGTTCCCGGCTGCACGTCTGTGAATTCGGCGAGGACGCCTACCCAGAGGCAAAGGTTGTGGGAGATCGGCTGATCTGGCGGGAGTCCTCCGAGGGGCAAGAGACGGAATTTCACCGCCTGCCCATCCGGCCGGCGGCACTGGACCTAAAGCCGCTTCGCCTTCCCGAACCGAAGCCCCTGCCGTTCAGCCGTGTGGTGGAAATCCAAAGCGAACTCTCTCGCCGCTTCAAGCAAGACCAGGTCACGGTACGGCGCAGAGGCACGAAGATTCCAGGGATGGCTTTGGATTCCGCGGCCCTCCATCAGATTCAGGTCAGCGGGGAAAACACGGCCTACCTGCGGTCGCTCGTCCTGGAGGTGGGTTGGATCGACGTTGAAAGGTTCGGCTACCCGACCGCCGTCGCGGCTTTTCTAATCGTCCAACACAGCCTGGACCTGCCGTTGATGCTTGGTGCTATCCCCGAAATCGAGAAATCAACAGGGCCGCTAGGTCTAGGCGGCGCCGACTATCCGCTGCTGGTCGACCGCACCCGCCTGCTCCAAGGAGAACGCCAGATCTATGGAACCCAGGTCGGCCATCGAGCCGACGGCAAGCCGTTCGTTCTGCCGATTGAGGACCGCCAAGGCCTCGACCGGATCCGCGGCATCTTGGGCATGATCCCGCCAACAGAGCTGGAGTACCTCCGCGTTCTTGACGGGGACGATCAGATTCGCTTCAGCGAAGCCTGCCAGGAAACGCCAATCTCAACCGTTGTTTACGGCCTGAAGGGCCGACAGGACCCCGTCAAAGTCAGGAAAGGCAATCTCCAGCGATGGACAGGCCATCAGCCCTTCGACGGCCTGAAAGGCCGGGAGAACTGAGCCCAGGGCTGAGGCCGAAGGCCGATGCCCTGGGTTGACAGGCCCCACGGAAAGCGGCCTGAAAGGCCGCTAGAGCAAGAAAAACCCGACCTCAATCGAGGCCGAGCCGATGCCGGAGATCTCTTGCGACCTTTCAGGCCGCAGGGATGGATCGTCTTTTTCCCAGGGCATCGGCCTTCGGCCTCAGCCCTGGGCTGGGCTCTCCCGGCCCGCTGGGCCGTTTTCAGACGCCACCGGCTGACAGGCGTTGCTGGCCTTGATGTTCTCCACGCTTTGGATCAGCCGGCGACTTGACGAGGCATTGGCTTGGCTCCACGAACCCGCAGACGCCGCTTGCCCTCGCCCGGTCGCTCGCGCTAGCCTGCCGATCCGAAACATGCGGAACCTGTCGGTATGGACGGCGATCGTGGCCGCGGGCCTTGGGCTCGCGGGCTGCCGCTTGGCCGGGGCGCCTCCGGCCGAGGCGGGGAAGGTTCACGTCGGCATCGTGTTCGACAGCGGCGGCAAGGACGATCGCTCGTTCAACGCCGCCGCCTGGCAGGGGGTGCAGCGGGCGGCGAAGGACTTTCCGATCGTCCTGCGCGACGCCGAGCCGGGCGACCCGACGTCGCTCGAACCCGCGATGCGTGCGTTTGCCGAGCGCAACTACGACTTGATCATCGGCATCGGCTTCGCCCAGATGCCGATCGTCGAAGCGGTCGCCAAGGATTACCCGAAGCTCCAGTTCGCGATCGTCGACGGCGTGCTCGACCTGCCGAACGTCGCCTCGCTGATCTTCAAGGAGCACGAGGGTTCCTATCTCGTCGGCATGATCGCGGCGCGGAAGAGCAAGACCGGCGTGCTCGGCTTCGTCGGCGGCATGGACATCCCGCTCATCCACCGCTTCGCCACGGGATATGAAGAAGGCGCGCGCGCGGTGCGGCCGGACGTCCGGGTGATCCCCAACTACGTCGGCGTCACCGAATCGGCCTGGAACAATCCCGGCAAAGGCAAGGAGCTGGCCGAGGCGCAGATCGGCAAGGGGGCGGACGTGATCTTCGCCGCCGCCGGCAACTCCGGCCTCGGCGTGTTCGATGCGGTCGAGCAGCGCGACAAGTTCATCATCGGCGTCGATTCGAACCAGAATTGGGTCAAGCCCGGCCACGTCCTCACCAGCATGGTCAAGCGCATCGACAACGCGGTCTACCAGATCATTCAGGATCGGGTCCAGGGCAAATTCAAAGGCGGCATCCACGTCTACGGCCTGGACAACGGCGGCATCGGCTACGCGATGGATCAATACAACGCCGGGCTGATTCCGGACTCGGTGCTCGCCGAGGTCGAAGCCGCCAAGGCGAAGATCATCCGCGGCGAGATCAAAGTCACCGACGCGATGGCGAACTAGACTTACCCATCGACGAGAAACCGCGACCCGTGCTCGAGCTGCGAAAAATCACCAAGCGCTTCGGTCGGGTGACCGCGAACGACGAGGTTTCGATCGTCGTCAAGCCGGGGACGATCCATGCCGTGGTGGGCGAAAACGGCGCCGGCAAGTCGACCGCCATGCGCATCGCCTATGGTTTTTACCAACCCGACAGCGGCGAGATTCTGATCGACGGCACGCCCCACCGGCTGGCGAGCTCGAAGGACGCGATCGCGCTCGGCGTCGGCATGGTGCATCAACACTTCATGCTGGTCGAGCCGATGACCGTGGCGGAAAACGTCGCCCTCGGCGCCGAGCCGCTCCCTGCCGGCTTCGGCCGCGGGCTCGACTGGCGGCGGGCGGAGGCCGAGATCGAACGCCTCGCGGCGGAGGTGGGCCTGGCGGTCGATCCGCGGGCGAAGATCGCGGATCTCTCGGTCGGCGAGCAGCAGCGGGTGGAACTGCTCAAGGCGCTCTACCGTCAGGCGCGCCTGTTGATCCTCGACGAGCCGACCGCCGTGCTCGCGCCCCAGGATACGGCGGAGCTGTTCCGCACGCTGTCCCGCATGCGCGAGCAGGGGAAGACCGTCGTTCTTATCACCCACAAGCTCGCCGAAGTTTTGGAGATTTCCGACGAGGTCACCGTCATGCGTGACGGCCGCGTGGTCGGGCAGGTTCAGACGGCCGAGACCTCGGCGCCCGAGCTGGCGCGCATGATGGTCGGCCGCGACGTGTTGCTGCGGGTGGAGAAAGGCGCGCGCACGGTCCAACCTTCGAAAGCCCCGGTGCTCGCGGTGCGCAATCTCGTCGTTCGGCGGCCGGCCGCGGAACGGTCGGCCGAACGGCTCTCGGGCGTCTCGTTCGAGGTCCACGCGGGCGAAATCGTCGGCGTCGCGGGGGTCGAAGGCAACGGCCAGACCGAGCTCATCGAGGCGTTGGCCGGCTTGACCGCCCCGGCGCTGGTCGCCGGCGCGATCGAGCTCGACGGCGAGGATCTGACCTCTATTTCGGCGTACGCGAGGCGCGCTCTCGGGCTCGCGCACATTCCGGAGGATCGCCACCGTCGCGGCTTGGTGCTCGATTTCGACCTGGCCGAAAACGCCATCCTCGGCGTCCAGGATCGGCCGCCCGCCGTCTCGCGGGTCGGCGCCACCTGGATGGACCTGGCGGCGATCCGCACGGCGACCGAGAACCTGCTTGCCGAATTCGACGTCCGGCCGGCGAATCCCGACCTGCCCGCGCGCGCGCTTTCGGGCGGCAACCAGCAGAAGCTGGTGGTCGGCCGCGAAATGGGCCAACGGCCGAAGCTGCTGCTGGTCGCCCAACCGACTCGCGGCGTCGACATCGGGGCGATCGAATTCATCCACCGCCAGCTCTTGGCGCTCCGCGATCGGGGTGTCGCGATCCTCCTGGTTTCGGCCGAGCTCGAAGAGGTGACCGCTCTCTCCGACCGGCTGCTCGTGCTCCACGCCGGAAAGATCGCCGCCGAGGTCGATCCCGCGACCACCACGGCGGCCGAGATCGGGCTCTTGATGACCGGCGGCGCCCCGCGCCAGCCGGTAGGGACCGGAACGGCGGAAGGGGTGGGAGGGGCGGCATGAGCGGACCCAATCGGTTGACCCAACGTCTGGCGAGCCTTCCCGGCTGGGTGCCGCCGATCCTCGCCGTGCTCGCCGCCTTCGCGGTCGGCGGCGTGATCGTCGCTCTGGTGGGCGACTCTCCCATTCAGACCTTCACCTTGTTGATCGGCAGCGCGCTCACCTGGCCGGACGGTATCGGCTACACCCTGTTCTATGCCACGCCGCTGATCTTCACCGGGCTGGCGGTCGCCCTCGCGATGCGCGCCGGCCTGCTCAACATCGGCGCCGAAGGGCAGCTCACGCTCGCGGCGTTCGCCGCCGCCTGGGCCGGCATCACCTTCTCCGGCGCGCCCGCTTTTCTGCTCATCCCGATCTGCATCGCCGCCGCGGTCCTTGCCGGCGCGTTCTGGGGCGCGGTGCCGGGGGTGCTCAAGGCGCGGTTCGGCGCGCACGAAGTGATCACCACGATCATGCTCAACTTCGTCGCCGCCGCGATCGCCAGCTACTTCACCGAGTACCACTACAAGAAGCCGGGCGACGCGCTGCTCCAGACCGTGCCGATCGCCGACGCCGCGCAGATCCCACGCTTCGGCCGGTTCGTGCCGAACTTCCCCGAGCGCATCCCCTTGAGCGTCGCGTTCCTGCTTGCGCTCGCGATGTGCGTCGCGGTGGCGATCTTCTTGAAGCGCACGCGCTGGGGTTACGAGATTCGCGCCACCGGCGCGAACCCCGACGCCGCGGAATACGGCGGAATCTCCACCCCGCGTCAGATCGTCCTCGCGATGGCGCTTTCGGGCGGGCTCGCGGGCCTTGTCGCGGTGTCCGAGGTGCTTGGCTATCGCTACCGCTACTACGACGGCTTCTCGGCCGGCTACGGCTTCACCGGCATCGCGGTCGCCCTGCTCGGCCGCAACCGGCCGCTCGGCGTGCTGCTCGCCGCGCTGCTGTTCGGCGCGCTTTTGCGCGGCGGCCTGTTCGTCGACATCTTCACGGAGAAGGTCTCCAAGGATCTGATCTTCGTGCTCCAAGCGCTGATCATCCTGTTCGTCGCGATCGGCGCGCGCGACCGCACGACCGCGGGGGGCCGGCGCTGATGAGAGAGCTGTTCCAGATCGGCCTGGTTCTGTCGGCGATCCGGCTCGCCACCCCGCTGCTGCTCGCCGCGCTCGGCGGACTCCTTTCGGAGCGCTCCGGTGTGATCAACATCGCGCTCGAAGGGTTGATGCTCGCCGGCTCGTTCACCGCCGCGGTGGTCACCCACTTTTCCGGCAACCCGTGGCTCGGGCTCCTCGCGGGCATCTGCGCGGGTGCCGCCGTCGCCTACATTCACGCCGTCGCCTGCATTCGCTACGGCGCGGACCAGGTGGTGAGCGGCACGGCGATCAACATTTTGTTTCTCGGCATGCCCGCGCTCCTTTCCGGCGCGATGTTCGCCTCGACCGGCGCCACGCCGCAGATCCCGCGGGCGAACCTGCTGCCGATCGCGCCGATCGTCCTCGCGTTCGCCCTGGTGCCGATCCTCGAGCTGGTGCTCGCCCGCACCCGCTTCGGCCTGCGCCTGCGCGCGGTGGGCGAAAACCCCGCGGCGGCGGACGCGGCGGGCGTTTCGGTCGCGCGCATTCGCACCCTCGCGGTGGTCCTCTCCGGCGCGCTCGCCGCGATCGGCGGCGCCTATCTCTCGATCGGCCAGTCGTCGCTCTTCACCCGCAACATGACCGCCGGCCGCGGCTTCATCGCGCTCGCCGCGCTGATCATGGGCAAATGGAAACCGGTGCCGACGATGTTCGCCTGCCTGCTGTTCGGCCTCGCGGAAGCGATCTCGATCCAGATGCAGGGGGTGACCGCGATTCCCGTCCAGTTCATCCAGATCATCCCGTACGTGCTCACCCTCGTGGTGCTCGCCGGCTTCATCGGCCGTTCCCGCCCGCCGAAGGCGCTCGGGCTGCCGTATCAGAAGGAACGGTAGGGGTTCTCCGCTCGGCGCCGCACGCGATTGAAATCGCTCGCTACGTTACGACGTCCCTGACGGGACGTTCCCAACGCCGGAGAGTGTGGCCTTAAGATAGCTCCATGCGAGCATTCACGGCAGGTGTGGTGATGGCGGTGGTCTTCGGAGGTTGGGTCGGGGCTTCGGCGGCGCAGCCCAATGTGCTGCCGAACCTGGTTCCGGCGGACGCCTGGCAGCTCACCTGGGCGCGCGGCTCGGTGTTCTACGAGGTCTTCGTGCGCAGCTTCGCCGATTCGAACGGCGACGGGGTGGGCGACCTGCCCGGTCTGATCTCCAAGCTCGACTATCTGAACGACGGCGACCCGAAGAGCCTCGGCGACTTGGAACTAGATGCGCTCTGGTTGATGCCGATCTTCGAATCCCCCTCGTACCATGGCTACGACGTTACCGACTACGAGAAGATTCAGCCCGCCTACGGCACCGAGCAGGATTTCGCCAAGCTGATCGCCGCGGCGCACCAACGTGGGATGAAGGTGATCCTGGATCTGCCGATCAACCACACGAGCACCGCGAGCGCCTGGTGGAAGGAGTCCGACGCCTCGACGACTTCGGCCAAGCGCGACTGGTACGTCTGGCGCGCCGACGATCCGCATTGGACGACCCCTTGGGGCAACGGCAACCCGACCTGGCACGCCGGCAAGCACGGTTTCTACTACGGCGTGTTCTGGGGCGGCATGCCCGACCTCAATCTCCGCACGCCCGCCGTACGTGCCGAGATCGCACGGATCGCCAAATTCTGGCTCGATCGCGGGGTCGACGGCTTCCGGCTGGACGCCGCGCGCCACCTGATCGAAGACGGCGCCGGCGACGCCCAGGTGGACACCCCGGAGACCCACGCTTTCCTCAAAGAGTTTTCCGCCGCGGTGCGCAAAGCGAACCCCGCGGCCCTGCTGGTCGGCGAGAACTGGACCGATGCCGGGCACATCGCCCGCTACTACGGATCGACCATCGCTCTCGGCGGCGGGGACGAGCTGCCGATGAACTTCGATTTCCCGTTGGCCAGCGCGATCCTCGCCGCGGTCAAGGCGGGAGGTCCCGCGACGATTGTCGCCGCGCTCGAAGAGAAGACGAAGGTCTACCCTAAAGGCGTGCTCGACGGGACGTTCCTCACCAACCACGACATGATCCGGATCGCCACCGAGCTGACCAACGATCCGGCGCGCCTGAAGCTCGCGGCGGCGATCCTGTTGACGCTCCCCGGCACGCCGTTCATCTACTACGGGGAGGAGTTGGGTCTGCAAAACGGCCCCGGCGGGCAGGACGAATGGAAACGGACGCCGATGCCCTGGGATTCGACACCCGCCGGTGGTTTCACCAGCGCCAAGCCCTGGTACGACCTGGCCCCCGGTCGCGAGATCGCGAACGTCGCCGCCGAAACCGGTGATCCGAATTCGCTCCTCTCCACCTACCGCCTGCTGATCCGCGCCCGCCACCGCTCGAGCTCCCTTCGCCTCGGGACGATGGAGAAGGTGACCCCGTCCGGCCAGCCGGCCGCCGTCTTGAGCTACTTCCTGCGCCACGAAGGAGCGCGTGCGCTCGTGGTCCACAACCTGAGCGGCGTAGAGGTCGAAGCCGGCCCGTTCTACATCGGCTCCCGCTTGGATCCGCTCTACCTCTCCCCCGGAGTTCCCCCACCGACGGGAGGCAAGACCGGAACCAAGGTCAAGCTGCCGCCGTATTCGAGCGGGGTTTGGCGGTTCTAGGAACAGGGCCAGGTATTCCTTCTCGCTTCAGCGCCAGCTCTCAATCTGCAACTCAGGAAGCCGATTGAAGTGATCAACGTTCTCCGTCACCAAGAGGCGATCATGGATCTGCGCCGTCGCCGCGATCAGGAGATCGGCGTCGGAGATGATCTCCCCGCGGTTGCTGAGATAGGCGTAGAACTCCGCCGCGCGGCGGACGATCGGGTCGGAGAGCGGCAGCACCAGGCTCTCGCGGCAGCGCGCTTCGAATCGCTCGACTTGGCGTGGCGCTGCTTTTGCGAGCAGGCCTCTAAGGATTTCGTACCGGGTGATGATCGAGAAGTGAAAACGGTGAAAGGTCGAGAGGTATTCACGCGCTCGGCGGGCGACCGATAGATCGTGGCCCTTGAGCACCTCCGACAGGGTGTCGGTGTCGAGGAGCGGCGGGCCTCCCACAGGGGTCATCCGCGATCAGTTGAGAAATACCTACGGTCGAGCGCGATCGCTTCGACCTCACCGATCTGATCGTCCGAAAGACCCTCGTAGACCCCTTGCCAGGCGGCGAGGGCCTCTTCGGGAGGAGATTCCGGCGCAGCCATGATCTCGACCGTGACTCTCTGGTGCTCGGCGAGCCCAGGATCGTCCAGCGGTCGGAAAACTCCGTTCTCGTAAATGGCGAAGACGCGGCTCATCGCTGTACGGCCCCCTAGGATTCGATCCCGAGTCCACAACCGGGGTCGGGATTGAGATCGAATCGTACCATCGGTCCCCGCCCCACCGCCCCCTCCCACCCGCGGCACCGTCCCGACCACTCGGCCCGACTGGGGCGCAGGCGGGCACCGGCGGGTGTTACGATCCCAGTTCGAGTTACAAACCCGGAGGTTCAGCAACCGTGCCGCCATCGACTGTCCGTCCTGCCCGACGGGGCGTCTCGCTCCTTCTTTTCGCCGCTCTTGGGGCCGTCGCGTTCGGGGTTGCGGCAGCTCCGCCCGCGAAGGCTCCCGCCAAACCAGCCGAGGCTGAAGACTCCGCCGAGGAATCGACGTTCTTCGCCTCGGTCGACGTCCGGGTGGTGAACATCGAGGTCGTGGTCACGGACAAGAGCGGGCAGCCGGTTCCCGGGCTCTCCGCGGCGGACTTCGAGCTCTTCGAGGACGGCAAGCGGGTCGAGATCAGCCATTTCTATGGCCCGGGGGTGGCGAGCAACCCGGCTCCGACCGCCGAGGCTCCGGCTCCCGAGACGGCTCCGGCTCCTTCTTCCGTTCCTGTTGAGCCGGCGGCTCCGCGCACCGGGAGCTTGGCCGACACGCCGGAGGGGCGGCTGCAGATCGCGGTGTTCGTCGATCACTTGAGCCTTCCGCCGTTTGCGCGCAAGCGGCTGGGCGAATCGCTGCAGAGCTTCTTCGACGCTCGGACGGGGCGGAACGATCACGTCCTGCTCGCCGGATACGACGGCGGGTTGCGGCTCTCCGAAATTCCGCCGGGCGACAGCGAGGCTCTGCGCACGGCACTGCGGGAAGAAATGGACCGCCCGGCGCGCGGGCTCGACGCCTCCGCCGCGCGGCGGCGGGTGCTCGAAGAAATCCAGCGCGCGAGCCTTCCCGGCGGCGGGGAGCGGCCGGACAGCTCGGAAATGGAGGCCAGCTCGGTCGAGTCGGGAATTCGGCTGTACGTCCAGCAGCAGAACGCCCAGGATCGGCAGACGATCGCGGCCATCTCGTCGGTGATCGACGCGATGGCCGGCCTTCCCGGGCGGCGAGCGGTGCTTTGGGTGGGAGGCGGTCTCTCGCTGAGGCCGGCCGACATGCTGATCGAGATCTTCCGCCGGAAGTACGAGCACACCCCCTACCAGGACATGATGAACACGATCGAGGGCTTCCGGGACGACACGACCTCGAAGGTGGAAGAGCTGACCAAGCACGCGAACGCCCAGCGGGTGACGATCTACGGCCTCGCCCTGCCCGACGGCAGCCTCGGGGTGGCGGCCGAGAACCTGGGGGACTCCCTGCTGCCGACCGATCTGGGGCGAAGCGAAGATTTTGCGCGCACCTTCGCGATGCAGATCGCGGCCACCGGCACGGGCGGGTTGGCCGCGGCGGCGAACGCCGATCCCGGCCGGTTCTTGACCAAAATCAAGAACGAGCTGACCAGCGCCTATCTGTTGAGCTACTCGCCGACCCGGGCGGCCGACAAGAAATTCCATGCGATCGACGTGCGGATGCGCGACAAGCGCTACCAGATCCGCCATCGCGAAGCGGATCGCGACCAGACCACGGACGAGCGGATGAAGGAGCGGACGGCGACCGCCCTGCTGCTCAACGCCCCGTCCGACGCCGGCGCCGAGGCCAACCCGCTCGACGCGCAGGTCGAGATCGAGGCCGAGCGGCCGGGCAAGGGAAACACGGTCGAGCTCGCGTTGCTGGTCAAGGTGCCGATGGCGAAGCTGGTGCTGCTGCCCCAGGAGAACGTCCACGAAGGGAAGCTGCGCATCTACGTTGGTGCCAAGGACGGCAAGGAGCGGCTCTCCGCGATCACGATCGTCGATGCGCCGATCCGGGTGCCGAACGAGAACCTGCTCACCGCGCTCGGCCAGACCGTCGGCGTCCGCGTAACGCTCGTCCTGCGGCCCGGCGCGCACCGCGTCGCCGCCGGGGTTTGGGACGACCTCGGACGCGCCGAGGCGGTGGTGCTCACGCAGTACACGCCGGCTCCGGCATCCGCCGCTCCCGCTCCGGCCGCTCCGGCACCGGCCGGCGCTCCCGGCGGGGAATGATCTCGCTTCGCGCGCGCCGCGCGCTCCTGCTTGCCGCCGGACTCGGATTCGCAGCAGCGCCTTCGTCGAGGGCGGCGCCCCCTGTAAACGCCGCGGTCGAAGCGGCCGAGCCCGAGGCACCTCCCGCGGTTCGCGTTCTGCGCACCGGCGGACTCCGAGTCGAGACCGCGGCGCTGCTCTGGAGCGGCCAGACAGGCGGCCCGGTGGCGCTCGCGATCCGGGTGATCGCGATTCCAGGGAAAAACCCGGCGGCGCCCGACAAGGTCAAGATCGCGGTGGTGATCGAAGCGGCCGGCGGCGCGCTCGCCCAAGCGGCCGAGTCGGACGGCCTCACATCCCTCCCCGTGGACGTGGCGATCTATGCGCTTGACGCCCGCACCGCGCTCGCCGCGTCGCTGCTCGAAACGGTCGAAATCCCCGATGCGGCCGAGACGCTGAGCCAGAAGGGCCTCCGCTTCGTCGGGGGGTTCGGCTTGCGACCCGGCACCTACAGCCTGCGCATCCTGGTCGGCCACGCGGCCTCGAAAACGATCGGTCTGCGCACGATTCCGTTCACGGTCCCCGCCGCCGACGAACTCTCCCGGCTCGTACCGGGGGTCGTGGCGGGCGGTGATTCCGGCGACGCCTGGCTCAACGTCTCCTCGCTCGACGCCGCCGCGCTGGGCCTTCCCGCGTTCTGGCTCGGAGAAAAAGCCGATCGAGCGATCGAGTTGACCCCTCCGGAAGAGCCGGTGCTCAGCGGGGTCGAGCGCGAGGCAGGAGCGCCCGCGGCGGTCGGGATCGCCGCAGGACCCGGTACCGGCGAGGCCGACGCTCCCGGCCATTGGCGCCGCTCCGAGGCCACCGCCCTGCGCGCCACCTATGCCCGGATCTTGGCGCGTTTGAGCGCGGGCGGCTCGGGCGGCGGGGAAGGTGAAGAAAAGGTGGGCGAGCAAATCGCCGCGTTCGAGGTGCCGCTGCTCTCCGGCCCGAAGGCCGCCACGCGCGAGGAGCTGACCGCGCTCGAAGGCACGGTGCTCCGCACGCTCGAACGGCGCAATCCGGAGAGCTTGGTGCCCGTGATGGCGCTCTACCGGACCCTTCATGGCACCTACCAGAAACGCAACCTGCGCCAGCCGGCGATGCACGCCGCAATCCTGGTCGGCAGCCTGGTGGAGCTGTATGCCCGGGCGGTCCCCACACCCGAGGGGCGGCGGCTCGCGGCCGGGTTCCTGGTCTGCCTGACGCCGAACCTCGACCGCAGCGGTTTGTCGACCATGGTCGAGGCGGAATTCAAGCGCGCGCTCGAAATCGATCCCGAGCACCCGCTGGCTTTGCTCGGCCACGCGCAGGACGACGAACGCCATGGGCGCTACGCCGAAGCGGTCGCCGGGCTCGAGCGGCTGGCGGCGCTTGGCCCAAGCGACCCGGAGGTGGCCGTCCGGCTCGCGATCAACACCGCCCGCTTGGGCCGGACGAAGCGCGCCCGCGAGATGTTCTTGAAGATCGTCGCTCCGCTGCGGGAGCGCGCCGCGGCAGGCCCGGAAAAGGACGCCGACGCCTGGCCGCTCGCGCTCGCGGCCCAGGAGCTCGCGCGGCTCGAAATCGCGGCCAAGGACCGGCCCGCCGCGGGCCGGGTGCTCGCCTTGGGGCTCGCGAGCTTTCCCGACGACGAGAAACTCGTACTGCTCGCCGCCGCGCTCGCCGATCTTCCAAGCACGGATCGGGCCGAGGCCGCGAGCGCGAAAGAAAGGCTCGAGCGATGGACTCCGCAGGTGGGCGCCGAGATCTCTCCGCGACTGCGTTATGACCAGCTGCCGCGACTGCGGATCGAGGCGCTCTGGCAGAACCTGGAGCGTGCCGGGAAAGATCGCCTGCCGGCCCTCGCCGCAGCTCTCGGCCCCGACGGCAAGGCGAGGGGCGCGCCGTGAACAGCCGCCGCGTCGTCCGACTCGCCGGCCGCGCGCTCGCCTGGATCGCGCTCGGGTCGGGCCTCCCTCTGCACGCCGCGGGCATCGCTTTCACCAGTCCACCCGCCGACCAGGCGGCCTTCGGACCGGTCGAGGTCCGGGTCGAAGCCGCCCCGGGCAGTGCGATCTCGCGGGTCGAGTTCTTTCTCGACGGCAAACTCGCGGGCACCGCGGAGAAGGCGCCCTTTCGCGTCGTCGTCGACGTCGGCCAGGACAACGTCGGGCATCGTTTCGAAGCCGTGGCGTACGGCGCGGGCGGTGCGCCGATCGCGAGCGCGGCGATCCGCACGCCGAACATCGCGACCGATCTGACGATCGACGTGGTGCTGCGCCAGCTCTACGTTACGGTCTCCGGGGGAAAGGACCCTCTCAAGAGCGAAGATTTCACCATCCGCGAGCGCGGCGGCGGCCGGCCGAAGGTCGTCACGTTCGAGCGCGGCGACATCCCGTTCACCGCCGCCCTGCTGATCGATGCCAGCGCCAGCATGAGCGGCCAAAGGCTCGACTCGGCGCTCGACGGCGCGCGCACCTTTCTTCGCGCCATGCGCCCGCTCGACGAGGCGAAGCTCATGCTGTTCGCCGATCGCCTGCGGCTCGAAACCCCGTTCACCAGCGTACCCACCGTGCTCGACCTGGCGCTCTCCGGCGCGCGCGCGTCCGGCGGCACCGCGATCAACGACGCCCTCTACTTCGCGGTCGACCGGCTGGCGCCCCGCGCAGGGCGACGGGTGATCATCCTGCTCTCCGACGGCGGCGAGATCGAGAGCGTGCTCTCGATGAGCTGGATCCGCAAGCGGTTGGAGGCCGAGCCGATGGCGCTCTATTGGGTCCGCCTGCGGCGCGAGGAAGAGCAGCGCGGCCCGGCCCGGCGCTGGTCGATCTGGCGCGACGCCAAGGGGCATGCCTGGGAGCTTCAGGGACTCGAGCGCGCGGTCGAACAGAGCGGCGGCCGGATCGAGGTGATCGACTCGATCGACCAGGTGGCCGGCGCGCTCGGCGAGATCCTGGACGAGCTGCGCAACCAGTACGTGCTCGGCTACTACTCGGAACGCCCCGAAGAAGACGCCTGGCGCGGGGTCTCGGTCGACGTGCGGGGCGGAGGCCGGGTGCGGGTGCAGAAGGGGACGGCGCGGAAATAGATTACTTCTTCGCCGCCGCGGGAACCACGCCGAGCAACCTCACCGGGCGCCCCTTGCCGAGGTCGTAGTCGCGAAGGATCTTTTCCTGGGCAAAGCCGGCCGGCGCCACCAGATCCATGATCGGCGGTTGCAGCTCGTCGTCTTCCTGGCCGCCGCCGAGCTTGTCTTCGCTGCCGCCCGCGGCGACCGGCAGGATGAACAGGTTGTCGGTGCCGCCCCGGGTCGGAAGCTTGTCGCCGAGGTCGAAGCGCTGGTCGATGTCGCAACCGGTGACGACCACGACGTATGCCCAGTCGGCGCTCGCGACACCGCCCAGGAACCCTTCCGGGACGAAGAACTTGATCGTCCGGCCGGAAGCCTTGATCCGGTTCGGGAAGAAGATGTGGCTTTCGAGATCGCCCGGCAGCGTCGTCTGGATCAGGTCCGCCTGGTCGCGGGTGAGGCTGCCGTCCTTGGCGCGCAGCTCGTCCTTGAGCGAGCGGAGCAAGATCCGCTTCAAGGTGGTCTTGGCGTCGAACGGCCGCGGGGTGAGCGCCACCGCCCGTTCCCAGGCGAAAGCGGGATCGATCTCCGCGCGCCGGCCCGGCAAGGTGTTGGTGGCGCCCGAGCCCGGCTTGCGATCGGTGTCGATGTAGAGGTCGACGTTGACCGTGTAGAAGCCGAAGCGGGCGATCGCGTCGAGATTCGTGCCGCCGATGTCGATCGTGCGCCGTCCGGTCGCGCGGACCGGATTGGCGAAACCGACCTCGAACTCCGTCCCTCCGGAGACCGCCCGGGCCGAGAACGAGGTGAGGTCGAGATCGCCGGCGGCCATGCCGTAATAGCGCAGGGGATAACGCAGCGAGCCGTCCCCATGGTCGTCGCCGCGCGGGTCGGACAGCTCGAAAATCGTAGCCTTGGCGGCCGCCACGGGCCCCGCGACGAGAAAGGCGGCGATCAGGCTCAAACCCAGCTCGGATGCGAGGCGGTGAAAGACGAAACGGCGTGCGCTCATGAGTTCTCCCGGAAACAGGGGGATTCTAGCCTACCGCGCGAATTCGAACCGGAGACTCGTGATCTCTCCACGCCAATACGGGTACGCCCCTTCCGGCGTGAACCAGGCCACCTCGCCCGCCACGGGGATGCGCATGCCGTCGCGCAGCTCGTACCGCCACCCCCGGCCGCCCCACGGGCTCGCGACGACCGTGCCGCCAAGCGTTCTCGGCCGCGCGATGGCGCGGGTCGATTCGATCAGACCGTCGGCCGCGAAATGAAAATCGAGCGAAACGGCGGTGCCGCCGTCGGCGAACGTGGCCCTGGCCGAAGACTCGTCGATCGGCTCCCAACGCACCCCCTGGCTGGGCAAGAGCGCGGTCGGATACCACATCGCCTCGGCCAGATAACGCAATAGCTCGCCCTCGGCCAGGTCGGCGGTGCCGTGGAGATCGACCAGTTTGAACAGGCCGAGCAGCCGCGCCTCCAAGATTCCTTCGCCCGCGACATAGGCGTCGTGAACCCGTACGGGAAGGCCCGGCGCCATCCCGATCCTGCCGTCCCAATCAAAGCCGGGACGGCGAATCGTGACCACCTCGGTCGAAGTGAACGGCTTCCAGCTCGGCCGGGTCTCCCCCATGTTGAACGTGCCCGCGTGGCAGAGGTGAGCCGCCGCGATCATCGGTTGCCCGGGGCGGAGCGCCGCGAGAAAGAAACGCTGTACGGGGAAGGGGAGGCCTTCGAGCTCGCGCGGATCGAAGGCATTCGGCGCAACGGCCGACCGCGCCGCCGCGAGGCGCGTGCGCAGCGCTTCGGTCCCCGCCTGCCAGCGCGAGGCGCCGTAGAGCCGGGCGAGACCGAACGCCGCCGCCAGCCCCACGAGGGACAATCCAAGAATCTTGATCCACATGGGCTTCTCCGCTGGCCAAGGCTACCGTCGGCCGGCGGGTAGGCGCGCCACCCGTGCGGGTGGCTTGAAGCTCACTCTCGATCTACGGTTTAGGCCTCGGCCACCGTCCGTACCACTCGACGCCGACATGGGCCGTATTCCGCAACCGATCGCCGAGCTGCGCCGCGTGATGCTGCAGGTGGCGAAGGTTGATGACCTGGTGCTCGAGCTTGGAAACCGGGTACCACCTGAAGCCGCTCTCCGCGCTTTCGAGATCGAGCGAATCGACCACGCCGTCCACCATCGCGTCGCAGACCGCCCAGTAGGCGAGAATCTGTTCCTTCGTGTACGGCCCGGTCTGCGGCGGGCGGTGCGGCAGCTCCAGGAATTCGAGCAGCTCGTCCTCGGCCGGCACGTCGTCCAGATCGTGCATCCCCGTCTGGTGGTGCTCCCAGGGGCGGAACGACTCCAGATTCGGCTGGAGATACAGGTGGGTGAAGTAGAGCGCGTGGTAGGCGATCCGCCAGAACGGGTTCGTTGGGCTCCGGTCCACCCAGAGATCCTCCGGGCAGCGCTCGACGCCCAGCTTCAACATCCCGAGCGCCGCGTGGTATTGGTTCTTGAGGATGGGCCGCAGACGATCTTGGAACGAGATCTCGGTTGCTCCTTCCGCCGATTCTTCCATGGTCGAAGCTCTCCTTGCGGTAGGCCGAAGGCTATCAAGTCGAAGTAGACTACCCCCAGCTCATTTCGAAACGATTCGATCCCGAGGGAATGACCCCATGAAGACCTCGCGTCTCGCGCCGCTGTTTGCCCTCCTCTTGCTCGCGGTGTTCGCCGCGGTCGCCGCTCCCGGCTTCGGTCAAGGGGAGCCGGAGAAGAGCTGGAGCTTTACTGCCGGCGCCGACCGGAGCAGCCAGTACCTGTTCCGCGGTTCCGACCTGCTCGACGACGAGCAGGTGCTCACCCCGTACATCCTGCTCGGGCTGGGCAACCTGTCGATCTACAGCTACGGCTACGCGGGCGACATCCCGGGCGGCGATTACCGCGAAGTCGATCTCGGGGCCGAATACGCGATTCCGCTCGGGAGTGCCACGCTCACGCTCGGCGCGGTCAGCTACCAGTACAACCAGGACGCCGAGCAAATCCTGGTCTTCCTGGACACCTACGAGGTCTACGGCTATCTCGGGTTCGGCGGACCGCTGTCGCCCAAGTTCAGCTACTGGTACGACAACGACAAGGTGAAAGGCGGCTACGGCACGTTCGGCGTCTCGCATAGCTTCGCGCTCGGCGGCAAGGCGAGCCTCGACCTTTCCAGCTCGGTCGGCTGGGATTTCGGCTACAACAACAAGGCGGTGAGCGACGGCACTTTGAACGACGCGCTGTTCGGAGTGAACGTGCCGATCCAGCTGCGAGAGAATTTCTCGATCCACGGCTCGATCCAGCGCTCGATCGCCCTCGACAGCCTGGACAAGCGGCGCGAGGCCGATCCGACGCTCACCGGCACGTCGGAAGACGAGACGGTCGTCACGTTCGGCGCCTCTTTCTCGTTCTGAGACAAACACATGAAAACCTATTCGATGTTCGTGAACGGCGAGATGACCGCCGCCGCTACAGCGGAGACCGAGACGCTCGTCCATCCGGCCACCGAGCAGCCCTTGGCGGTCGTTCCCTACGGTTCGAGCGAGGACGTCGACCGGGCGGTCGCGGCGGCCGCCGCGGCGTTTGAAACCTGGTTCGATTCGACCCCGGCGGAGCGCAGCCTGATGCTGCTCAAGCTGGCCGATCGGATCGAGCAGAACGCCGAGGAGCTCAGCACCCTCGAAGCGAGCAACGTCGGCAAGCCGATCACCCTGGCCCGGTCCGAGCTGCCGTTCGTGGTCGACAACCTGCGCTTTTTCGCCGGCGCCGCGCGCTGCCAGGAAGGCAAAGCCGCGGGCGAGTACCTGGCGGGCTACACCAGCATGATCCGGCGCGAACCGATCGGCGTGGTCGGGTTGATCGCACCCTGGAACTATCCGTTGATGATGGCGATCTGGAAGATCGGGCCGGCGCTCGCCGCGGGCAACACCGTGGTGCTCAAGCCCTCCGAGCAGACGCCGCTTTCGGCCCTGCGGCTCGCGGAGCTGGCCGCCGACATTTTCCCACCGGGCGTACTCAACGTGATCACCGGCCACGGGCTTCCCGTGGGCGCGCCGCTCGTCGCCCACCCAAAGGTCGGCATGGTCTCGCTCACCGGCGACGTCGCCACCGGGAAAGAAGTGGCGCGGGCGGCGGCCGCGACGCTCAAGAAAGTGCATCTGGAGCTGGGCGGCAAAGCGCCGGTCGTGATCTTCGACGACGCGGATCTCGACCAGGCGGTCTCGGTAATCAAGTTCGCGGGCTTCGCGAATTCGGGCCAGGATTGCACGGCCGCCTGCCGGATCTACGCCAAGGAGGGAATCTACGACCACCTCCTGGAGCAGCTGGTGCCGGCGGTCGAATCGATCGAGATGGGACCGATCGAAAAAGAGGAGACCGCCCTGGGGCCGATGGTCTCGGCCGAGCAGCGCGAACGAGTGTCCGGCTTCGTCGAGCGCGCCCGCGGTACGGGGCATGCCCGAGTGCTCACCGGCGGCGGAACGCCCGAAGGGCGTGGCTTCTACTATCGGCCGACGGTCGTCGCCGACGCCCTCCAGACCGATGAGATCGTGCAGAAGGAAGTTTTCGGACCGGTCGTCACGGTGACCAAGTTCGGCTCGGACGACGAGGCGATCGCCTGGGCGAACGACGTCGAATACGGCCTTTCCGCCTCGGTCTGGACCCGCGACGTGAACCGCGCCCTCCATGCCGCGCGCAAGCTGCGCTTCGGCTGCGTCTGGATCAACGACCACATGCCGCTGGTCTCCGAGATGCCGCACGGCGGGTACAAGCAGTCGGGCTACGGCAAGGACATGTCGATGTACGCGATCGAGGATTACACCCAGATCAAGCACGTGATGGCGAAGATCGCGCGGTAGGCACAGCGCGCCGGCCCGGAATGTCCGAACCGTCATCGCTCGCTCCAACCGCCACCGCGCGGCGCCTCTCCGCCTGGGCGCTGGTGGCCGCGATCTTCGCGCTCGGCCAAGCGATCGAGGTCGGCGGCGCGAGGTTCTCGATCCAGGGCCTTTCTTGGGTGGGCCTGGCGCTCGCGATCTGCTTGGCGGTCGTCGCCGGGCTCACCGACCGGAGCCGGACCGAACCGAGCGAGCGCGCCCTGATCGCTTTCGGCGCCGCCGTGTTTTCGGTCCAGATCCTCCAGTTGTTCAATTCCGATCCGAGCGTAACAATCGATCCGACGTTCGATTGGACCTGGTTCCAGGTCGGTGTTCTGTTCGCCGGCGGCGCGGGTCTCGCCAGCCTCTTTGTCTCTCCGGCGTGGCGAAATCGGCTGTTGATCTTCCTGCTCGCGCTCCACCTCGTGCTCGGGGTCTGGATCGTTCGGTCCCAGCGGAATCCCGCCATCGACGTCTTCGTGTTCCAGGAGGTCGCGAGCCGCGCGCTGGTCGTGGGGGGCGATCCGTACCGGCTCTCGATGCCGGATATCTACACCGCGGAGGACTCGGCGAAGCTCTACGCCCCAGGCTGGTCGGTCGGCGGCCGGCTGCGCTTCGGTTTCCCCTATCCGCCTTTGAGCCTGCTGCTCGCGCTCCCCGGCTCTCTCCTCGGCGATCACCGGTTCGCCCAGCTGATGGCGATCACGATCGCCGCCGCCGCTATCGCTTTCCTGCGCCCGAGTCGGCTGGGCGCTCTCGCCGCGGCCCTGTTCCTGTTCAATCCGCGCGGGTTCTACGTGCTCGAACAGGCATGGACCGAGCCGTTCGCCATGATGCTGTTCGCGACGTTCCTCTTCGCCGCCGTGCGAGCGCCGCGGGGAGCGCCCTGGCTGCTCGGTCTGTTGCTCGCGGTCAAGCAATACCTGATCCTGATCCTGCCGCTGGTGCCGCTTTTGGCCCCTTGGTGCGTCCCCAAGAAAAGCCTGGCGCGCCTGGTGCTCCAAGCCCTGGCGGTCGCCTTCGCGATCACCGCGCCCTTCGTCCTCTGGGACCCCGGGGCGTTTTACACCTCGGTGATCGCGGTTCACCTGGCGCAACCCTACCGGCCCGACTCGCTCACGTTTCTCGCGCTCCTGCCGGACTCGACCGCCGCGTCGCTCGCGATCCTTTCGCCGCTGGCCGCCCTCGGCGCGCTCGGTCTGGCGCTTTGGCGAGGCGCGCGCACCCCCACCGGATTCGCCGCCGCCGCGGCGCTCGTCCTGTTCGCGTTTTTCGCTTTCGGCAAACAGGCTCACGCGAACTATTTTTACCTGGTGACCGGCATGCTCTGCGCCGCCCTCGCGGCGATTGACACTCCAAGAGCGGCCGACCAGAATCTCCCGGTCGTTTGACCTGACCCTTCGGGAGATCACCTTGCGCCGTACTTCATCCCTCGGGCTCGCCCTGTTCTTGAGCGCTGGAATCCTCGGGGGCGCCGGGACGCCGGCCGTCGCGGCCAAGTCCAAAAAGCCGCTCGCGACCGCCGCCTCGGGTACGTTCGCCAAGGCGGGCGACAGCTTCTCGATCGCTGACGCATTCGCGTACGAAGGCAAAGGATTCTTCGGCGACGAGACGGTGATCAAAGTCCGCCTGAGCGGAATCGTCCTCGACAAGAAAGCGCTCGAAGCGGCGCTCGACGTGATGGGCGAGCTCGATCGCCAAACCTCCGGGGATACCGGCGCGGTTACGCTCGACGTCGGCAACGACGCCGCCTGGGAAGGTGCCTCCTACCGCCTGCCGGGCGGCGCCTCGTGCGGCTACTGCAGCTCCAGCGCCCAGGCCGCGCAGTCGCACCTGCGGATCGAAAACGGCAGGGTGAAGGGCAAGATCAAGACCAAGGCGGCCGACGAGCCGGACGGCGACGGACTGGATATCGACTTGACGCTCGCGGTCCCGATCGTCAAGCCTTCGGGCGTCGCGGCGCTGCCGCAAGACGGCGGCGAGCCCGGCCGCTGGCTGCTCGCCTGCCGCGCCGCGATCTCGGCCGCGAGCCGCGAGGAGATCGCGAAGGCCTGCTCGGAGACGATCGCCGCACGTCTCGACAGCTTCGAAGGCCAAGAGGGCGAGGAGAAGGCGCGGAGCTTGGCGGTCGATCTCCAGTTCGATTTTCCGTCGCTGGCGCTCCCCTCGATCTCGATCTCCGGCGGCCGGACGAAGGGTGATCAGGCCGAGCTAACCCTCGACGGCACCAGGGAGAACGACAAGTTCCGCGGCAGCTTGTTCCTCCGCAAGGTCGAAGGGGTCTGGCGCATCGAGCGCGACGACGTCGAGCAGGTCTGGGAGTAGGAACCTCCCACCGACGCCCCTTACGTCTTCTGCGCCAGCACCTCGCGCATTTTGCTGACCACTTCCTGGCCGCTGTAGAACAGCGAGGACAATGCGTTCCCCGGATCGGCGAGCGCCTCGCGGTCGGTCTCGGCGGTGAAGGTTCCTTCCAGGGTGAGGGCCGTGAATCGCACTCGATCCGGGCCGGGCGGCGGCGGATCGGCCATCTTCTCCATTCCTACCACCAGCGGCTTGATCTGGGCGATGAAACCCTTGGCCGCCTGGCGCACCGTCTCGTGCGCGCGCCCGCCGATCATGCCGCCCCCCGTTTGGTAATAGACACCCGCGTCGCCATCGGCAAAACAGGCGAGCGTCACCACGGTGCCCGGCATGCCCATTTCCATCAGCAGAACGTACGGATCGTCCAGGGACAGGTCGTTGGCCATGCCGAGCGCCTCGGGAGTGGTCTCGAACGCCCGGCGGCGCAGCTTCGCGTAGGCCACCTCGGGCGGATCTTCGACCTTCGCCGGCCGTTCGATCGCGATCTTCGGCTCGACGGTCTTCGGACGCGCCGGACCTTCCTCCGCTTTCCGCTTTCGGCGGAGATAGAAAAACAGGACGATCAGCAGAACGGTCGCGATGGGCTCGATCGGATGGATGTGATTCATCGGTTGGCTCTGGGGCTCCGGACCGGGATGAGACTCGGGGGTACGCTCTTCGATTTGGATTCGGATGTTACCGGAGCGGCCGCGAGAGGGCTAGCGGATCGTTCGGGCGCGGCGCATCGAGTACGCTTTCGCCATGAAGAGTCTCACCGCGAGATGTCGTCGCTCGGTGGCGAGCGCGGTGAGGAGCCGCGGGGAGTCGTACGCCCGACAAGGACGCGTCCGTATCGTGCGCGCTCCGGAGGCCGCGCCGGTCCTCTCGGCCGCGGTGCAGGGTGAGGCCCCGGAGCGTTATCAGGTCCGGATCGACTGGCGGCTCGCGATCGCCGACGCGAGCCTGGAGGTCGACTGCACCTGTCCGTACGCCGAAGCCGACGTCTGCAAACACATCTGGGCGACGCTGGTCGAGATGGATCGGCTGGGCTTCTCCCTGAGGGTACCCGGCGCGCACGAGCTCTACCTGGAGCTTGGCGACGCCGATGCCGCGGTCGATCTCCGGCCGGCCCTCGCACTGCTGGGCGACCGCCCGCTCGGGGACGCGCCCCCGAGCCCCTGGAGACAAAAGCTGGCAGGGCTCACGACCGGCAGGCCGATCGCCTCCCCCCCACCCGGAAGGTTGACGAAAACCCAAACTCCCCCGCCCTTCGTCTGGCTGCTGCCGCAGGGGTCTTCGACGCTCTCGGAGCGCGGCGAGCTGAAGGTCGACTTCGTCCAACAACCGACCTTGAAGACCGGGCAACGCGGCAAGCGCCGGGCGTTCGTCCTGCGCACCGGCTATCCGAACGACGCACCGGCCGAGGTTCGCTCCGCGATCGAGCTGCTCGCGACGCTGCCCGAGTCGAGTTGGCGCTCGCTGGGGCGCTACTACGGTTCCACGGTCTCGTCGGCCACCGTACCGGCCGCGCTGATGCCCGTGGTCGTCCCGATGCTCTGCGCCACCGGCCGCTTCGGATGGTGGGACGAGGGGTCCGAACCGGTCCCGCTCGCCTGGGACGACGGGCCGCCCTGGCGTTTCGCGCTCGCCCTGGAGGACCACGAGAGGATGCTCAGGTTGACCGGGCGGCTGGTGCGGGAGGGGGAAGAGATGCCGCTCACCGCCCCCCGTCTGCTGCTCGCCTCCGGCGTCGTCTTCCTCGCCGACCGGGCCGCCCGTTTCGCGGTCGACGCCGAGGCGCCTGCCTGGGTGAACCTGCTGCGCCGCGACGAGATGGTCGAGATCCCGGAACGCGACGTCGGCGCCGCGCTCGAAACGCTGTGGAGCGATCCGCGGCTGCCGCCTCTCGCCGTGCCCGAACGGCTGCGACCGCGGGTGGAGAGCGTCCCCCCGGTGCCCTGGATCGAGGTGTACTTCCCGCGTGAAAGCAACCGGGTCGGCGCCCTGTTCGGCTTCGCCTACGGCGATCAGCGCGTGTCGGTCGAGGATCCGCGGCCGATCCTTCCGGGCGGCGCTCCCGGACAGCGGCTGGCGCGCGACTTTGGCGAAGAGGCAAGGCGTCGCGAACAGCTCGTCGCCTCGGGGTGGCTGCTGTCGGGCCATAACGCGTGGATCCTGACTTTTGAGTTCGTTGCCGCGCTCAAGGTTCACGAGGAGCAGGGATGGCAGGTCGAGATCGAAGGGCGCCCGCTGCGCTCGGCCGGCCGGTTCGAGCTGCGCGTCGCCTCCGGCATCGACTGGTTCGACCTGGACGGCGCGCTCGATTTCGGCGGCGTGTCGGCCCGGCTGCCGGATCTCCTGCGCACGGTGCGCGAAGGGCGCATCGACATCGACCTGCCCGACGGCTCGGTGGGGCTCCTGCCGCCGCAATGGCTGGCCCGCTACGGCTCGATGGCGCGCCTCGCGGCCGGCGCGGGCGAGGGCCAGGCGCTGCGCTTCGGCGCGCATCAGGCCCTGGTGCTCGACGCCCTGCTCGCCGCGGAGCCGGCGGTCGAGGTCGACGCGATCTTCGCCCGCGCGCGCGAGCGCCTCCGCTCGTTCGATCGGCTCGCTCCGGCGCCAGCGCCCGCGGGGTTCGTCGGCTCCCTGCGTCCCTATCAGCAGATCGGCCTCGCCTGGCTCGCGCTGCTTGCCGACCTCGGCCTCGGCGGCTGCCTCGCCGACGACATGGGACTGGGCAAAACGATCCAGCTGCTCGCCCACCTCGCGGCGCGCAAGGAACAAGGCCTCCCCGCGGGGCGACCGTCGCTGCTGGTGGTGCCGAAGAGCGTCGTTCCCCATTGGGCGGATGAGGCCGCGCGCTTCACACCGGGATTGAGGCTCGGCGTCTTTCACGGCGCCGGCCGGCACGGACTCGCCGGGGATCTCGGCAGCTACGACGTCCTGGTCACGACCTACGCGACCCTGCGCCTCGACCTGCCTCGCCTGCGCGAGATGGAGTTCGATCTCGTGGTGCTCGACGAGGCGCAGGCGATCAAGAACTCCGCCTCGCAGACCGCGAAAGCCTGCCGCCTGATCCGCGCGCGGCTGCGCCTGGCCCTCACCGGCACGCCGGTCGAGAACCACCTGGGGGAGCTCTGGTCGCTGTTCGAGTTCCTGAACCCGGGCCTGCTCGGCGCGCTGCCGGTCCTCGCCGACCACGCCGGGCGCGCCTGGCTGCCGCCGGCGGCGCTCGCCACGGTCGCCCGCGCGCTCACGCCGCTGCTGCTCCGGCGGACGAAAGATCAGGTGCTCACCGAGCTGCCGCCGAAGACCGAGCAGACCCTGTTCTGCGAGCTGTCGACCAAAGAACGCAAGCGCTACGACCAGCTGCGCGACCACTACCGCCAGGTGCTGCTCGGCAAGGCGGCTCCGGCTTTGAGCGGCGCGAAGATCATCGTGCTCGAAGCTCTCCTCCGCCTACGCCAGGCGGCCTGCCATGGCGCGCTGATCGATCCGGGCATGCTCAAGGAACCGAGCGCCAAGCTCGACGCGCTGCTCGAACAGATCTCGGAGGTGGAGGCCGGCGGGCACAAGGCGATCGTCTTTTCCCAGTTCACCAAGTTTCTGGCGATCGTCCGCGACCGCCTGGACCGCGCCGGCGTCGTCTACGAATACCTCGACGGCAAAACGGTCGACCGCAAGGCGAGAGTCGATCGTTTCCAAAACGACCCGACCTGCAGCCTGTTCCTAATCAGCCTCAAAGCCGGCGGCGTCGGCTTGAACCTCACCGCCGCAAGCTACGTCTTCCTGCTCGATCCCTGGTGGAACCCGGCGGTCGAAACCCAGGCGATCGACCGCGCCCACCGCATCGGCCAGACTCGGGCGGTCTTCGCCTATCGCCTGATCGCCCGCGATACGGTGGAAGAAAAGATCATCGAGCTGCAAAAGGAAAAACGAGCCCTCGCCGACGCAATCGTCAGCCAGGACACCCGGCTGTTGAAACAGCTGACGGCGGAGGATCTGGAACGGCTGTTGAGCTGAGGGGGGGAGAGGTCGGCCGTCAACTCGCCCTTTCTAATACCGCCACTTCCTCGAGAAGCCGCGAGCCTAAGCGATCTCGCTCCACATCCAGATCGTAGGCCGTCTGCAAGTTCAGCCAAAAGCGTTCCGAGGTTCCAAAGAAACGCCCCAGACGGAGGGCCGTATCGGCGGTGATCGCCCGATTGCCGTGGACGATCTCGTTGATCCGCCTCGGCGGCACGCTGAGACTCTTGGCCAATCGGTACTGGGTCATACCGAGCGGCGTCAGGTACTCTTCGAGGAGCACCTCACCGGGATGGACGGGAGGGAGAAGTTTGCGAGTCATACACGGCTCCTAGTGGTAATCCACCATCTCAACTTCGTAAGCGTCGCCGTCGCGCCACACGAAGCATACCCGCCACTGGTCGTTGACGCGGATGCTCCATTGACCAGCACGGTCGCCAGTCAGCTTCTCCAAGCGGTTGCCCGGAGGGGACTTGAGGTCCTCCAGCGAGGTGGCGGCGTCCAAGACGCGCAACTTTCGGAGTCCGGCCTTGAGGACAGCGGGACCCCATGCCCGGACCGGCTCGCGGAAGAAGAGGCGCCGGGTGTCGCTGTCGGCGAAACTCAAGATCACAAGCAGGATAATAACGCCGGACGTTACGGCTGCCAAGCCGTGGCGTCGCCGCCGGGCGGTGATAGCGTTTCCGCCCGGTGAGCAACCTAATCCTCCTCGCCGTTTGTCTGCTCACCGGGATTCTCCTCCGGGCGAGCGGCAAGGTCGGTGCGGAGGGCTCGAAGCCGCTGAATCTCGCGGTCCTCTACGTCGCCCTGCCCGCGTTGATCCTGGAGCACGTCCATGCGTTGAAGTTCGAGCGCAGCCTGCTGATTCCGGCGTTGATGCCCTGGTTGGTGTTCGCAGTCGGGGCGGGATCATTCCTCCTACTTTGGCGATTCGGGATCTTGGGTCGAGAGGCGACGGGCGCGCTCTGCCTGACCGCGGCGCTCGGCAATACGTCGTTCGTGGGCTTGCCGATGATCGAGGCGTACTACGGCAAGGGGCTCTTGGGCGTAGGCGTGATGGCCGACCAGCTCGGCACGTTTCTCTGCCTCAACATCCCTGGAATCCTCCTCGCGGCGCGCCTCGCCGCGCAAGAGGGAGAGAAGATCTCGCCCGCGGAGATCGTCCGCAAGGCGCTGCTTTTCCCGCCATTGCTCACCCTGGTCATCGCGGTCGCCCTGCATCCGTTCGAGTACCCGGAGTGGGCTCACGCGCTGCTCGCGCGCCTGGGCGACACGCTCACGCCGCTCGCGCTGCTCTCGGTGGGGATTCAGCTTCGGTTCAGCGGTCTCGCGAGCCGCGGTCGGGAACTGGGGCTGGGGCTCGCCTACAAGTTGCTCACGGCGCCGCTCCTTGCCCTGGCCGTCTTCGGCCTCCTACCCGGCGCCCGCGGTCCGGTGTTTCAGGTCACGATCTTCGAGGCCGCAATGGCCCCCATGATCACCGGCTCCATCGTCGCCCAGGAATACGACCTCGACGGCGAGCTCGCCGCTTTGCTGGTCGGGGTCGGGATTCCGGTGTCGTTTCTGACGCTTTGGGGGTGGTTTCACTTGCTGGGTGGGTTTGGGTGAAATCGCCGTTGGAGATTCAAACATGCGAACCCTAACGCTTGAAGTCGCCTCCCGCGAGAACACCGATCGCCGTGTACTGGCCGCGTTCGAGGGAAGGCCGCAGGGAGTCTTCCTGAGTTTCGAGACACCAGCGCTGCTGTTTCAGGTGCTGAACCCCTCCCGCTGGGAGTTGCTCTCGGCGCTAATCGGAGCCGGGCCAGTCACTCCACGCGAAGCCGCAGAGCGATCCGGACGAGACCCCAACGAGGTCCAAGACGATCTCTCAGCCCTGGCAACGGCGGGAATCTTGGATAGCGCCGACGGCGGCTGGTTTGTCTTCCCATACGACGAAATCCACGTTGATTTTTTCTTGAAGGCCGCCTGATCCCCGGAATCGGATCGCCGAGGGCGGCATCCACCGCTTAGGCGATTGCGCCAGAAAGGCGACATGAAACCTCTCGGTCTGATAGTTTCGGTTGGAGAGGCCGTTTCGAGGCATCGCTGTCTACAGTGCATGACCCGTCGGCGCACCTCGACGACTGAAATGCCGATTTGGGCAGGTTGTTTTTAAGTGGGGGGATAACATGTCAAAGCTGCTATTAACCCTGCTCGTGGCACACCTCGCATTCGGTTGCGCTTCGACCGGACAAGCGGTCGCAAAATTGGAACCGGGGATGACGAAGCAACAAATTCTTGGCATTCTCGGTGCGCCGGCCGACCGCTCGTTCCGCGGAACCGATGAAGCCTGGCAGTATCAGGAAATTGCTGGGTTCGGCCAATGTAAGTACACAACGGTGTGGATTGCTGACGGCAAGCTGATTGGTGTGTCGACCCGACGGGGCGATAGCGTAGCCGGTTGCGGGCTCGGCTCACGCGAAGTGGACTGGAGCCAAATGCCCTCAGGCAATACGAGCAGCGGCTGATCTCTCTCTACTTTCGGTTGGGACCAGGAGGTCTTGCTTCCTGCGGTTCAAGTGCGAGTTACACGTGCGCGTGTGGCATTCGGCGACTAATTTCGTTCGACCCATTGGGGCCAAGTAATGAAAAATAGAACGATGCTCTTGATCAGTATCAGCCTCGCTGTTCAGCTCTCAGCCGTTCCGATTCATGCAACTCCACAAGCAACGGCAAGGCAGGGCGAGACCCCGGCTCCTAAGACCGTGCAGTTCGAATCGCCGATGATCCTGGACCTGCCTTTACCAAATGTCCTTTCGCTCAAGCCTGGAACTGCCAAGCGACTGGCGGAAGTGCGTAACTACATTTGTGACAAGGACGTGTCCCTTCTGAGCCTCACGGTGGCCAAGCGATATAGGGGCTACAAGAAGACTCGTTCGCTCGAGCTGGTCGTTTCAGGCCTTATCTCGATTATCGATTCTTACGACCGCAGAGTCGATATCCGATTGCGCCTGAAGGACGGTGATGCCGAGATTGGTGCAGCTATTCTGCGGAACTACAGCACGGCAGAAGAGAGGAACACCGAGTTCTCCATTTCCCTGTCTGTCGACGAGCCGAGGCTTGAGGCGGCTTACTCATCGGAGCACGGCCCAGTCTTGGAGCTGACACTCACGGTACGTGATGACAGCTAGTAGCCGAGCTTCGCCGCTCGCAGCCGAAGTCCCTTGTCTACAGCCTCCGACGGGGCGGTCGCGTGAAATCGATCGATTGCTACGGCTTCCAACTCGTCAACTATCGATGTAATGAGCGCCCTCAGGGTTCGGGATGCGTCGAGAGCCAGCCCGCAACCTCGGCCAGGAAGCGGTCGAAATCACCGAGATGATCTTGGAGAATCTCGTAGACTTTCGTCTCGTTAACCATCGTGGTTTGGTAGGTCACCAGGTTGCGAAACCGAGCCGCTTCGCGTAGGGCATCAACCAGGGATAGGGCAAGGACGCCTTGCTCAGCGAGGATCTCGAAGGTCTCGGCCTTGTTGAGCGGCTCGCGCCAGCCGCGCCGCGACAGGATGTGCTTCCCCACGTTGTGACAGGTCTCGAACAGCACGGTGAGTTGGCGAACGCTCGCGTCGCCAAGGTTTGGGTCGTCCAGGTACTCCGACAAACTCAAGGATGCGATCGCTCGGGCGCGCCGAATGTATTCTTCGATCAGCTTGAACTGCTGCGTCAGATAGTCCAGGTTCTCGCCGCTCATCATGCCGCGTGGTCCCGCCGGAGCCTTTCGAGGAGTGAAGGCCAGGCTCGGCCCGAAATCGGGCGCTGCTCGGCGTTCTGACGCAGCACTACGCGGCGGGCAGCCTCGAGCGCCTGTGGATCGCCGACCCACACCGGCCTCCCCTGCTCGATGACATGCGCCTGATGAGAGAGCGAGAGGTCGGCGATCCGTCGCAAATCGACCTCACGCCCGGTGCGGCGCTCGATGGCGTCCATCATCCGTGCGAGAGTCGCTTCGGATGTGGGGTTTTCGGGCCGGTCCAGGACCGCGATGTCGAGGTCGCTGTCGAATCGGAAATGCCGACCGAGGGCGCTACCATAAACCAGGACTGCGATGATTCCGGTGCGGTCAAGACTCTCCAAGGCTACGCCAACTGTTTGGAGAATCTCCGCCTCCGGCGTAGGAGTATTTCGGGCCGGCAACATGGCCTTAGTCTACTCCCTCTCCTATGGATCGGTCCGGGAGGGCACCAACAAAAACGCCGGCGAGGACGCCGGCGGTCCCAGGAAAAGCTTGTGACGGCTTCTACTTGCCGACGAAGATCGTCTTGCTTTCGGTGTAGTAGCCGATCGCGTCTTTGCCCAGCTCGCGGCCGAAGCCGCTTTGTTTGAAGCCTCCGAAGGGGGCTGCCGGGTCGTACCAGTTGTATTGGTTGATCCAAACCGTGCCCGATTGGATTTCGTGGGCGACCCGATGGGCTCTGCCGATGTCTCTCGTCCAGACGCCCGCGGCGAGGCCGTAGATCGAGTCGTTCGCGAGAGCGATCGCTTCTTTTTCGTCTTCGAACGGAATGACCACCAGGACCGGGCCGAAGATCTCTTCTTGGGCGACGCGCATGGAATTCGCGACGTTGTCGAGGATGGTCGGCTGCATGAAGGCGCCTTTGCCGTTCACGTTCGCGGCTTCTCCTCCGGTGGCGAGCCGGGCGCCTTCTTCGACACCGATCTTCACGTAGCCGAGCACGCTTTCGCGCTGGGTCATCGAGACCAGCGAGCCGAGGCGCGTCTTCGGATCGAGCGGATCGGCGGGCCTGAGCTTCTGGGTCCGCTCGACCAGCCGTTCGACCAGCTCGGGGTGGACCGAGCGCTCGACGAACAGCCGTGAGCCCGCCGCGCAGACCTCTCCTTTGCCATAGAAGATGCCGGTGTAGGCGCCCTTGATCGCGGCGTCCAGATCTGCGTCGGCGAAGACGATGTTCGGCGACTTGCCACCCAATTCTAGGGTCAGACGCTTGGTCATCGCCGCCGCGCTCTTCATCAGATCGCGGCCGACTTCGGTCGAACCGGTGAAGGTGATCTTCGCCACGTCCGGGTGGGACACGAGGGCGTTGCCGACCGTCGCCCCTCCGCCCGGAACGACGTTCAGCACGCCCGCGGGCAGGCCCACCTCCGCCGCCAGCTCGGCGAACTTGAGGGCGGTGAGCGGCGTGTACGAGGCCGGCTTCAAGACCATCGTGTTGCCGAACGCGAGCGCGGGCGCGATCTTCCACATCGCCTGGATGATCGGGAAGTTCCACGGCGTGATCGCGGCGATCACCCCCACCGGCTCGCGCAGGGTGTAGGCCATCGAGAACGGCCCCTGCACCTGGATCGTGTCGCCCGACACCTTGTCGGCCCAGCCCGCGAAATAGCGGAGCGCCTCGATCGCGGTCGGCAGGTCGACGTAGCGCGATTCGAAGATCGGCTTGCCGTTGTCGAGCGTTTCGAGCAGGGCGAACTCGTCGATCCGGCGTTCCAGCTCGTCCGCGATCTTCCACAGCAGCAGGCCGCGCTGGCGCGCGCCGGTCTTCTTCGACCAGACGGGCAGGGCGGCTTTCGCCGCCGCGACCGCCCGATCGACGTCCGCGGCGCTCGCCGAGCCGATCGCGCAGATCGTCTCCTCGGTCGCCGGGTTCGTGGTCGCGAAGGTCTTGCCCCCTTCGGGCTCGACCCAGGCGCCGCCCACGAAAAGTTGGGCGGGCGGCAACTTCGGTTCGGCGGCGAGCGTTGCGGCGACGTCGGCCACGTTACGCCCCCTTGAACTGCGGCGCGCGCTTGTCGATGTAGGCCGCGAGGCCTTCCTTGGCGTCTTCGCCCTGGAACAGGATCTGCTGCAGCTCGCGCTCGATCGCCAAAGCGCTCTCGAACGGAATTTCGAGACCCGACTGGACCGACCGCTTGATCCGGCCGACCACCTTCGACGACTTGTTCGGCGGGCAGAACTGGCGCGCGTAGGCGTGGATCTGGCCCATGAAGTCTTCGCCGTCGAAGATCCGGTCGATGATCCCGAGCCCCTCGGCGTCCTCGAAGGAGATCAGGTTGCCGATCGTCATCATCTCGATCGCCTTGCTCTTGCCGACGATCCGCGCGAAGCGCTGGGTGCCGCCGGTGCCGGGGAGCACGCCGAGGTTGACCTCGGGCAGGCCGACCTTGCTCTTCGGGTCGCGCTTGGCGATCCGGATGTCGGCCGCCATGGCGATTTCGAGCCCGCCGCCGACCGTGTGTCCTTCGAGGGCCGCGACCACGAGCTTCGGCGTCTGTTCGAGCCGGCTCAGCGTCTCATTGGCATGGAGACAGAAGTAGTACTTGAACGTCGGGTCCGACGCCTTCAGCATGTTGATGTTGGCGCCCGCGCAGAAGAACTTCTCCCCCTCGCCCGCGAGCACGATCACGTGGACTTCCGGATCGAACCGCGCCGCGAGAATCCCGGCGTCGAGGTCCTTCATCATCTCGTGGGTGTAGCCGTTGAACGGCGGATCGTCCAGCGTCAGGTAGGCCACCCCTTCGCGGACTTCGTAACGGACCAGCTTGCGCTCTGCGCTATCGGACATCGTGAAGCCTCCCGGATCGGGTTCTGTGAGGAAAACGGCTTTTGAAGAAGACGGATCGAGGGCGGAGGCCCGCCCTCGCGGAAAAACAGCTCCCGCCTATTCTGGCACGGCGGACGCGCGGCCGGGAAGAGCGGGGCGCCGGACAAAAAGACCGTTCCGCTCGCCCGGCGGAAGGGTCTTGGCAGAGAAAAGACCGTTCCGCGCCTCCAGCGGAGAGATCTGTTGGACCAAAAGACCATTCCGCCAGCCCAGCGGAGGGGTTTAATGGAAAAAAAGACCATTCCGCTGAACCAGCGGAGAGATCTTTTTTGGCAGAAGACCGTTCCGCTGGCCCAGCGGAGGGGTTTAATGGAGAAAAAGACCCTTACGCTGGACCAGCGGAGAGATCTTTTTTGTCAGAAAACCATTCCGCTGGCCCAGCGGAGGGATCTTTTTGTGCAGAAGACCGTTCCGCGCAGCTGGCGGAGGGGTCTTTTCCTCCCCGAATTCGATTTCGGTGACCGGCAGATCGTTGGCCGGAGTCTGACGTGCGTTTTCGGGACCTGGAGAAGGAATGTCGCGGTAGAGATATTCGCTCGCGCGGCCGGGGACGGTCCCCACCGCCCGCTATTCCGGCAAGCTAGCCAGCGGAATCGCCCATAGCTCCCTGCCGTGCTCGCCGTCGTCGGCTCCGAAGAGGATCTGGCGGCCTATGACGCTGAAGGGACCTGGACTGCTGGCGTCGAAGCCTGGGGCGAGGTCGCCCAAGCGGGTGGTCCCTTCGGGGGTGCCGTCGCTCCTCCACGGTTCGAGCCCGGAAGTGCCGTCGTCGGCCGCGAAGATCACCCGGCCATCCACCGCGCTCAGAAACTGCGGCAGCGAGCCGCGCAACCCGGGGCGCAGGTCGGCTACCTCGCGGGTGGTTCCGACCGTGCC
>Ga0068860_100000678_pt1 | contig 39403 bp, 31 predicted proteins | sample KBSSwiS32_FD_66597 | JGI IMG/M metagenome (GOLD analysis project Ga0068860, IMG submission 66597) | Switchgrass rhizosphere microbial communities from Kellogg Biological Station, Michigan, USA - KBS Switchgrass S3-2 | ecosystem: Host-associated > Plants > Roots > Rhizosphere > Soil ... | reverse complement strand
GGCCTTCTTTCATAGGTGGAGGCGCGACCCGGAGTCGAACCGGGCTGAACGGATTTGCAATCCGGTGCATAACCGCTTTGCTATCGCGCCATCGAGGCGAATTGTCCCATAACGGGCTGCGCGGGCCGCCCAAACGACGAAGAGGAAGCCATCGGCTTCCTCTTCGTGCTTGCGACTGGAGCGGGAAAGGAGTCTCGAACTCCCGACCTCAACCTTGGCAAGGTTGCGCTCTACCAACTGAGCTATTCCCGCTTGGGCTGCGCCGGGCGAGGGGCTCGGCGCTGGCGCGAATTATAGCCACGGCATCGCGGCGCAAGGCCCCCGAGCCTTGCGTCGGCTTCAGTGCGACCGCACCTCGCCGCTCAGCACCGGCTTGGCCACTTCGGCGGCCTTCTCGGGCTCCACCTTGGGTGTCTCTTCGTCGGGCAACGGCTGCGGGGCGGCCGTCAACGCCACCTCGAGCACGCGATCGATCCAGCGCACCGGAACGATCTCGAGGTGGTTCTTGACGTTCTCCGGAATGTCCTGAAGATCCTTGACGTTCTCCTCCGGGATCAGCACGGTCTTGATGCCGCCGCGGTGTGCGGCCAGGAGTTTCTCCTTCAGACCTCCGATCGCGGTGATCTCGCCGCGCAGCGTGATCTCGCCCGTCATCGCCACGTCGGCGCGCACCGGGATGCTGGTCAGCGCGGAGACGAACGCCGTCGTCATCGCGATGCCGGCGCTCGGGCCGTCCTTCGGCGTGGCGCCATCGGGCACGTGGATGTGGATGTCGCGCTTCTCGAACATCTCGTCCTTGATGCCCAGCCGCGCCGCGCGCGCGCGCACCACCGACCGGGCGGCCTCGACCGATTCCTTCATCACGTCGCCGAGCGAACCGGTGCGGATGATGTTGCCCTTGCCAGGCATCACCGCAGACTCCACCGTCAGCAGGTCGCCGCCGACTTCGGTCCACGCCAGGCCGACCACTTGACCCACCTGGTTGCGCTTCTCGGCCCGACCGAAATCGAACTTGCGCACGCCGAGGTAATCGTTGAGGTTTTCCTCGCCGACCACGACCTTGCCCTCGGTGGTCTTGAGCTGGATGCCCTTGACCGTCTTGCGGCAGATCTTGGAGATCTCGCGCTCGAGCGAGCGCACACCGGCCTCGCGCGTGTAGTAGCGGATGATGCCGCGGATCGCGCTCTCGGTGACCTCGAGCTCCTCGTCCTTCACGCCGTTGTTCTTGCGCTGCTTGGGCAGCAGGTAGCGCTGCGCGATGTCGACCTTCTCGTCCTCGGTGTAGCCCGAGAGCTTGATGATCTCCATGCGGTCCATCAGCGCCGGCGGGATGTTCAGCGTGTTGGCGGTGGCGACGAACATCGTGTCGCTGAGGTCGAAATCGACCTCGACGTAGTGGTCGCTGAAGGTGTGGTTCTGCTCGGGGTCGAGCACTTCCAGCAGCGCCGACGATGGATCGCCGCGGAAGTCCATGCCCAGCTTGTCGATCTCGTCGAGCAGGAACAGCGGGTTGCGCGTGCCGACCTTGGTCAGCGATTGCAGCACCTTGCCCGGCATCGAGCCGATGTAGGTGCGGCGGTGGCCGCGGATCTCGGCTTCGTCGCGCACGCCGCCCAGGGCCATGCGAACGAACTTGCGACCGGTGGCGCGCGCCACGCTCTGGCCGAGCGAGGTCTTGCCGACGCCCGGTGGCCCCACGAGGCACAGGATCGGCGCCTTCACCTTGTCGACGCGCTGCTGCACCGCGAGGTACTCGAGGATGCGTTCCTTGACCTTTTCCAGGCCCGCGTGGTCCTCGTTGAGCACTTCTTCGGCGTGCCGCAGGTCATGCTTGATCTTGGTCTTCTTGCTCCACGGCAAGCCGACCAGGGTGTCGATGTAATTGCGCACGACGGTGGCTTCGGCCGACATCGGCGACATCAGCTTGAGTTTCTTGAGCTCGCCGTCGGCCTTCTTGCGTGCCTCCTTGGGCATGCGCGCGGCCTTGATCTTCTTCTCGAGCTCTTCGAGGTCGGCGCCTTCTTCGCCGTCGCCCAGTTCCTTCTGGATCGCCTTGACCTGCTCGTTCAGGTAGTACTCGCGCTGGCTCTTCTCCATCTGCCGCTTGACGCGACCGCGGATGCGCTTTTCGACCTGCAGGATGTCGACCTCGTGCTCGAGTAGCTCGAGCAGCTTTTCGAGCCGCTTGGCGACCGAGTCCAGATCCAGCACCGACTGCTTGGCCTCGAGCTTCAACGGCAAGTGCGCCGCGATCGTGTCGGCCAGGCGGCCCGGATCGTCGATCCCGGCGATCGAGGTGAGGATTTCGGGCGGAATCTTCTTGTTGAGCTTGACGTACTGATCGAACTGCTGCGTCACGGCGCGGCGCAGTGCCTCGACCTCGGGCGTGGTCTCGCCCGTGGGCTGCACCGGCGAAACCTCGGCGACAAAGTGCTCGCCGGTGTCGGCGATGTGTCGCGTCTCGGCGCGCTGCAGGCCTTCGACCAGCACCTTCACCGTGCCGTCGGGCAGCTTGAGCATCTGCAGGATGCTCGACACGCAGCCGATCGCGAACATGTCCTCAGGGCGCGGCTCGTCCTTGCCAGCCGCCTTCTGCGCCACCAGCATGATCTGGCGACCACCTTCCATCGCCGCCTCGAGCGCCTTGATCGACTTGGGCCGACCGACGAACAGCGGGATCACCATGTGCGGGAACACGACCACGTCGCGCAGCGGCAGCAGCGGCAGCGTGACCGGATCGGGCGGAAGGATCGGGTGGCCGGACATCGAGGGACCTCTCTTTCTCAGGCCGATTTGAGGCCTGAGACCTTGAATGCAAGTATCGGCGGGGACGGGTCGGACTTCAGGCCTTTACGCGCCTGGCCCTTGGGTTTCATTGTCAGGCGCTTGCCTTGGCCTGTTCCCGATAAACCAGCAGGGGTTTGCTGCCATCTTCCACGTTGTGCTCGTCGACCACGACTTTCGCCACGCCGTCGAGCGTTGGCAAGTCGAACATCGTGTCGATCAGCACATGCTCCATGATGGAGCGCAGGCCGCGCGCACCGGTCTTGCGGTCGAGCGCCTTGCGCGCAATCGCCGCGAGGGCGGAGGGCCGGATCTCGAGTTCGACACCGTCCATGCCGAACAACTTTTGATACTGTTTGGTGAGCGCGTTCTTCGGCTCGGTGAGGATGCGAACCAGCGCGTCCTCGGTCAGTTCGCCCAGCGTGGCCACCACCGGCAGGCGGCCCACCAGTTCGGGGATCAGTCCGAACTTGATGAGGTCTTCGGGCTCGGTGTCGCGAAACACGTCGGCAGCGCGCTTCTCGCTCTTGCTGTGCACCGTGGCGCCGAAGCCGATGCCCGAGCGCTCGGTGCGGTTCTGGATCACCTTTTCCAGGCCGTCGAACGCACCGCCGCAGATGAACAGGATGTTGGTGGTGTCGATCTGCAGGAAGTCCTGGTTCGGGTGCTTGCGGCCGCCCTGCGGCGGCACCGAGGCCATCGTGCCTTCGATCAGCTTGAGCAGCGCCTGCTGCACGCCCTCGCCCGACACGTCGCGCGTGATGCTGGGGTTGTCGGACTTGCGGCTGATCTTGTCGATTTCGTCGATGTACACGATGCCGCGCTGCGCGCGCTCAACATCGTAGTTGCAGTTCTGCAGCAGCTTCTGGATGATGTTCTCGACGTCTTCGCCGACGTAGCCGGCTTCGGTCAGCGTGGTGGCGTCGGCAATCACGAACGGCACATTGAGCAGGCGCGCCAGCGTCTGCGCCAGCAGCGTCTTGCCCGAGCCGGTGGGCCCGATCAGCAGGATGTTGCTCTTGGTGAGCTCGACGTCGTCCTTGCCGCCGAGGTGCTTCAGGCGCTTGTAGTGGTTGTAGACCGCCACCGACAGCGTGCGCTTGGCGACCTCCTGGCCGATCACGTACTGATCGAGGATGCCCTTGATCTCCACGGGCGTCGGCAACTCCGACTTGGCAGCGCGCGCAGCCCCGCTATCGGCTGGTGCCTCGTCGCGAATGATGTCGTTGCACAGCTCGATGCACTCATCGCAGATGAACACGGACGGGCCGGCGATGAGCTTCTTCACCTCGTGCTGGCTCTTACCGCAGAAGCTGCAGTACAGGACCTTCTCGCCAGTGGCGCCTTTCTTGTCGGCCATGGGGGTGTACGTTGCGACGAGCTGCTCGGTTCCCGGGTGAATCAATGATATGCCAAGCGAACGCCACCCCGGTTCGCACACCACCACGGCCACAGCGGGCTCATGGGGCCGCGTGGATTACGCACGCTTGTCGAGCACCTGGTCGATCAGCCCGTAATCCTTGGCCTCTGCGGGCGACATCCAGTAATCGCGCTCCATGTCGGCGGCGATTTTTTCCACCGACTGGCCCGTGCGCTCGGCGTAGATGCGATTGAGCTGCTCGCGCGTTTTCAGGATCTCGCGCGCCTGGATCTCGATGTCGGCGGCCTGGCCCTGCGCACCCCCGGAGGGCTGGTGGATCATCACGCGCGAATTGGGCAGAGCCGCGCGCTTGCCCGGGGCGCCGGCCATCAGCAGGAACGATCCCATGCTGGCAGCCATGCCCAGGCACAGCGTCGACACGTCCGGCTTGATGAACTGCATCGTGTCATAGATCGACAGCCCCGCGCTGACGCTGCCGCCCGGGGAGTTGACGTAGAGCGAAATGTCCTTGTCGGGGTTCTCGCTCTCCAGGAACAGCAGCTGTGCCACCACCAGGTTGGCGGTGGCGTCGTTGATGCCGCCCACCAGAAACACGATGCGCTCGCGCAGCAGCCGGCTGTAGATGTCGTAGGCGCGCTCGCCTCGCCCCGACTGCTCGATGACGATGGGCACCATGCCCAGGCCAGTGATCTCCGGCACGCTCATGCTGCCCCCTTGGCCCTGCGGGCCCTTCCCTGGTAGGAGAAATCGCATCTTCGGAATGGCTGTTCGCTGCTCATGCTTGGGTCTCCATCAGCTCGGTGAACGCCAGTGCCTTGTCGACCACCTTCGCGTGATTCATCGCGTACTGCGTCACGTTGGACTCCACCACCACCGCCTCGACCTCGGCCATGCGCTTGCGGTCCGACAGGTACCAGCGCATCACCTCGGCGGGCTTCTCGTAACTCTGCGCCAACTCTTCGATGTGCGCTTGCAGCTGGTCGGGCTTGGCCTGCAGATTCTGCTGGCGCACCAGTTCGCCCACCACCAGCCCGAGTCGCACGCGCCGCTCGGCCTGCGCCTGGAAGATCTCGGCCGGAATCGGCGCGTTGTCGGCATCCTTGACGCCGCGCTGCTTGAGGTCTTCGCGCGCACCAGCGGTCATGCGGTCGACCTCCGCCGCCACCAGCGATTTGGGCACCTCGAGCTCGGCCTGCTTGAGCAGCGCGTCCATCGCAGCGGCCTTGTTGCGGCCGAGCAGGCGAAACTTCACCTCGCGCTCCAGGTTCTTGCGCACATCGGCGCGCAGCGCATCTTGGCTGCCGGCGGCGATGCCCAACCCCTTGATGAACCCCTCGTCCACCGTGGGCAAGTGCTGCGCTTCGATCTTCTTCATCGTGACCAGGAAATCGGCTTCCTTGCCAGCCACGTCCTTGCTGCCGTAGTCGGCCGGAAACTGCAGGGGGAACGTCTTCGACTGTCCCACTTGCATGCCGCGCACCGCCTTGTCGAACTGCTCGAGCATCTGGCCCTCGCCGATGATGAACGCGAAGCCTTCCGCCTTGCCGCCGGAGAAGGCTTCGCCGTCGATCTTGCCTTCGAAATCGATTGTCACGCGGTCGCCTTCGACAGCACCTTCGCTCGCCGGGCGCTGCGCGTACGTGCGCCGCTGCTTGCGCAGGATGTCGATCGTGCGGTCGATGGCCGCGTCGTCGACGTCGCAGCGCACGCGCACGACCTCCACCGTCGAAATGTCGCCGAGCTTGATGTCAGGGTAGACCTCGAAGGTCGCGTCGAACGCGACGCTGCCCTCGGGCGCGCCTTCCTTCGGCGTGATGCGCGGCATGCCGGCCACGCGCACCTTGGCCTCGTTGGCCGCCTGCTCGAACGCTGCACCGATCTTGTCGTTCATCACCTCGTACTGCACCGATGCCCCATAGCGCTGCGCCACCACCGACATCGGAACCTTGCCGGGCCGAAAGCCGTCGGCGCGCACCGTGCGCGACAGTTTCTTCAGGCGCGACTCGACTTCGGCGCTGATCTCTTGAGCCGGCACCGTCAACGTGATCCGGCGCTCGAGTTTTTCAAGGGTTTCGATCTGCACTGCCATGTGGGCCTTCGTTTGCTTTGAGGGTGTGGTGCGCGGGGCCGGACTCGAACCGGCACGCCGGTAAGGGCGTCAGGACCTAAACCTGGTGCGTCTACCAATTTCGCCACCCGCGCCCGCTCGGCCGGCGCCGAGGGTTCTCGCGACGCCGTGACGTCGCCGGCTCGTCGATCCGCCCGGGAGTGCGCGATTCTATCCGGCGCTGGCCGCCGTGCGGCGCACGCGGAACCAGGCCGCGTACATTGCCGGCAGCGACAGCAGCGTGAGCGCGGTGGCGACGATCAGGCCGCCCATGATGGCCACCGCCATCGGCCCCCAGAAGACGCTGCGCGACAGCGGAATCATCGCCAGCACCGCCGCCGCAGCGGTCAGCACGATCGGCCGGAAGCGCCGCACCGCGGCTTCGACGATCGCGGTCCAGGTCTCGGCGCCCTTGGCGCGATCCTGTTCGATCTGATCGATCAGGATCACCGAGTTGCGCATGATCATGCCCATCAGGGCGATCACGCCGAGCAGCGCCACGAAGCCGAAGGGTCGGTTCAGCAGCAGCAGTGCGCCTGCCACCCCGGCCATGCCCAACGGCGCAGTCAGGAACACCAGCACCGAACGCGAGAAGCTGTGGAGTTGCAGCATGAGGAGCGTGAACATGATGAACAACATCAGCGGCACGCCAGCGGCGATCGAGCCCTGACCCTTGCGGCTCTCTTCCACCGCGCCGGCGATCTGGATCGAATAACCCGGTGGCATGCGCGCCTGCAATTCCTGGAGCTTGGGCCAGATGCGCTGGGTGACGGTCGGCCCCTGGACGCCGTCGACCACGTCGCCCTGCACGGTGACCGCGAACTTGCGCCCTTCGCGCCACAGCACGCCGGGCTCGAAGCCAAACCCGATGCGTGCGATCTGCGTCAGCGGCACCGAGCGGCCATTCGTCGTGGGCAGGTTTGCGCTGCCGAGGTCGGTGATCGCATTGCGCTCTTCCAGTGGCTGGCGCAGCACGATGTCGACCAGCTTGTCGCCTTCGCGGTACTGGCCGATCGTGGTGCCCGACAGGATGGTGCGCGACGACTGCGCGACCGACTGGCTGCTGACGCCGATCGCACGCGCCTTGTCCTGGTCGATTTCGAGCTTGAGCGATTTGACAGACTCGTTCCAGTTGTCGTTGACACCGCGCATCGCCGGGTCGGTGGCCAGGATCGCGCGCGCCTGGTCGGCCCACGCGCGCACCTGACGCACGTCGGAGCCGAGCACGCGAAATTGCACCGGATACGGTACCGGCGGCCCGTTGGGCAGCAACTTGACGCGGCCGCGCACCTCCGGAAACTCTTCTGCCAGCAGCGCGGGCAGCCGCTTGCGCAGCGCTTCGCGTTGCTCGAGGTTGCGCGCCAGCAGGATGCTCTGGCTGACGTTGGTTTGCGGGAAGATCTGGTCGAGCGGCAGGTAGAACCGCGGCACGCCCGAGCCGATCCACACGCTCACCGTTTCGAGCCCCGGCTCTTTCATCATGCGCTGCTCGAAGCGGCGCGCAATCGTCTCGGTCTCCTGGATGGTCGAGCCTTCGGGCAGCCACAAGTCGACCAGGATCTCGGGGCGGCTGGAGTCGGGGAAGAACTGTTGCTGTACCTTGCCCATGCCAGCCAGCCCGAGCGCGAAGGTGAGCACGGTCGCGCCGATCGTCAGCCAACGGTGCTGCACGCACCAGTTCACCAGCGCGCGGACGCGCGAATAGAACGGCGTGTCGAACAACTCGTGCGTAGCCTCGCTGCCCGCGCGGCCGCGCGTGCGCAGCAGCAGCGCGCCCAGATACGGCACGAAGTACACCGACACCAGCCAGGAGATCAGCAGCGCGGCCGACGTGACGGCGAAGATCGCGAAGGTGTATTCGCCGGTGACCGACTTGGCCAGGCCGATCGGCAAGAAGCCCGCCGCGGTGATCAACGTGCCGGTCAGCATCGGCATCGACGTGATCTCGTAGGCGAACGAGGCGGCGCGTTTCTTGTCGTAGCCCTCTTCCAGCTTTCGGACCATCATTTCCACAGAGATGATGGCATCGTCCACCAGCAAGCCGAGCGCGATGATCAGCGAGCCGAGCGAGATCTTGTGCAGGCCGACGCCCCAATAGAACATCGTGACGAAGGTGATTGCGAGCACCAGCGGGATCGTGATGCCCACCACCAGCCCGGGCCAGACGTCGATGCGCAGTGGTCGGGTGTGCAGGCCCAGGCTGATGAAGCTCACTGCCAGCACGACCACGATGGCTTCGATCAGCACGCGCACGAATTCATTGACCGAGCGCGACACCGCACGCGGCTGGTCCTGGATCTGCAGCAGCTCGATGCCGGCGGGCAGGTCGCGCCGCAGTTCGCCGGCCTTGGCGCGCAGCGCTTCGCCGAGCGCGATGATGTCGCCACCCTTGGCCATCGACACGCCGAGCGCGATCACCGGCTTGCCCTGGTGGCGCACCTTCACCGCCGGCGGATCGATCGTCGCGCGCCTGATGTCGGCAATGTCTCCCAGCCGCAGGCTGCTCGCCACCCCGGTGGTCGGATTGATGGCGCGGATCGGGAAGCGTCGCAACTCCTCCACCGAATCGAACGCGCCCGCGACGCGCACCTGCAGGTTCTGGTCGCCGGCGTTCAGCACACCGGCACCTTCGACGGCGTTCTGCGCGCCGAGCTGCGCGATCACCTGGTTCATGTCCAGCCCGAGCTGGGCCAGCCGCTTGTGCGAGATCTCGATGAACAGCTTTTCCGGCTGCACGCCGAACAGCTCGACCTTGGCCACGTCGGGCACGTGCAGCAGGGACGAGCGCACGTCGTCGGCGAACTCGCGCAGCTCCTCGTCGCTGAAGCCGTCAGCCGACAGCGCAAAGATCGAGCCATAAACATCCCCGAAATCGTCGTTGAAGACGGGGCCGATCACGCCCTGCGGCAGCGTGTTGCGCATGTCCGCTACGCGCTTGCGCACCTGGTACCAGGTATTGGCCACCTCCTTCGGTGGCGCGCTGTCCTTCAGCTGCAGAATCGTCAGTGACTCGCCCGGCTTCGTGTAGCTGCGGATGATGTCGGTGTGCGGCGCCTCCTGCAGCGTCTTCTCGATCTTGTCGGTCACCTGTTCGGCCATCTGCTGCGCACTGGCGCCTGGCCAGAACGCCTGCACGACCATGGCGCGAAACGTGAACGGCGGGTCTTCGTCCTGACCGAGCTGGAAGTACGACGCGAAGCCGAGCACCATCAGCACGATCAGTAAATACCGCGTGAGCGCCGGATGCTCGAGCGCCCAGCTTGAGATGTTGAAGCGCGATGATTTCGCGGCGTCGGCGGCAACGGCACCGGACATGGCGATCCCGAGCCTCAGCGCGATGCGACGTTGCTGCCATTGACAGCGGAGTTGCCGCCGCCCGGCACGCGCTCGGCGTACAGACGCACCTTCTGCCCCGGCGTCAGCACATGCACGCCGGCGATCACCACCGTCTCGCCCGGCGACACACCCCCGGCCAGCACGACGTCGTTGCCCTCCGCACCTGCCACGCGCACCGGCTGCTGCTTCACGGTCATGCTCGCGCGGTCGACGACCCACACCGCAGGTGCACCCTTCACTTCGAACACAGCGGCCAACGGCAACTTGATCTGGCCGGCGACCTTCGGCATCTCGATCTTCACAGTCGCGGTCTGCCCCAGCCGCACGTTGGCGCGCCCGATGTCAGCCTTGACCATGAAGGTGCGCGTCGTCGGATCAGCGGCCGCGGCCACTTCGCGCACCGTGGCCGCAATGGGCGTAGCGCCGTCGTTCCAGATGTGCACCTGCAGCGCCTCGGCCTTGCCTGCCAACGCGCGCATCTCGGCGGCACGATCCTCCGGCACGTTGAACACCACGTCGCGCGGCCCGTCGTGCGCCAGCCGCACCACGGACGCCCCAGCGGCAACGACGGCACCGGGTTCGGAGTCGACACCGGTGATGACGCCCGACGCATCAGCCACCAGGGTCGTGTAGCGTGTCTGGTTGCCCTGTACGCTGGCCTGCGCGCGCGCCTGGTCGTACTGCGCGCGCGCCGCGGTCAACGCGGTTTCGCGGCGCTCGAGTTCCAAGCCACTGATGAAGCCCTGGTCGCGCAGTTCCTTGAAGCGCTTGAACTCGGCCTCGCTGAATTCGTAGTTCGCCTTGGCAGCGACGAGCGCCGCTTGCGCCGCCTCCTGGCCCAACTTCATGTCACCCGGGTCCAATTGGGCCAGCGACTGGCCGGCACGTACCGCGTCGCCCAGGTTGGCCGAGCGCGACAGCAGCTTGCCTGCGACGCGAAAGCCGAGCCGGGACTCCGTGCGCGCGCGAACCTCGGCCGCGTACTCGTGAGTACCGCCAACAGTCGCACTCGCCAATGTCACCGTGCGCACCGCGCGGATCGGCTCTTCGGGGGGTGCTGCCGGCGAACAGGCCGCCAGCGTGGCGGCGATCAACGGCAGCATGAGGAGAGAAACGCGATTCATGGGCAGGACCGTGTTCCTGGCTGACGGAGGACGCCACGGCAGCTGAGGCCCAGGTCACCTTGCTCACCGCTTACTGACTGACCGGTCAGTAATGTAGGGGGCGAATCTGGCGGTGTCAAACCGGTTGCGTTTCAGCTGACATGACAATGCCGCGGTGGGTGTCGGTCACTACGAGAACTTCCCGGTCGCTTCGCTGTTGTGCCCGCCCCGGCTGCGTGAACCGGTGCGCGCGATCTACGCCTTCGCGCGAGCCGCCGATGACATCGCCGACGAGGGCGATGCGTCCCCCGCCGCGCGCTTGACGGAACTGGCGCGCTTTCGCGACGCGCTGCGCGCGACGGTGGCACGCTTGCGTGGCGGTGCGCCTACCCCGGTCGCGGACCCGTGGCTCGGAACCTTCAACGCACTCGAGCACGCGCTGCGCGAACACGCGTTGCCCGCGACGCTGCTGCACGACCTGCTCGATGCCTTCGAGCAGGACGTGCACAACCCAGGCTACCCGGATCGACTTGCGCTGCTCGACTACTGCCGGCGCTCGGCCAACCCAATCGGCAGGCTGCTGCTGCATCTGTACGGCATCGACGACGAGGCGGCTCGGCGCCAGGCCGATGCCGTGTGCTCGAGCTTGCAGCTGATCAACTTCTGGCAGGACCTGAGCGTCGACCTGCCGCGTGGGCGCAACTACTTGCCGCGCGCCGACGCGGCCCGCCACGGCCTCGAGGTGAGCGACGCGCGGGTGCTCGCCGATTCACCTGCCATGCGGGCGCTGGTGCGCGACCTCGTGCGCTGGGCGGCGTCGCTGATGGCCGACGGCGCACCGCTGCCGCTTCGCATCCCCGGCCGCGCAGGGTGGGAGTTGCGGCTGGTGATACACGGAGGTTGGCGCATCCTTGAGAAAATCGCGCACATGGACTTCGGTTCGATGGTTCAACGGCCGCGGCTGCGCCTGGCCGACGGGCCGCTGCTCGCGTGGCGCACGTTGCGCTACCGGGCGACCTGGTTCGAACCTGAACGATTGCTGTGACGCCGGAACAATACGTGCAGCACAAGGCGGCCGGCAGCGGCTCGTCGTTCTACTACGCGTTCATGTTCCTGCCGCAGACGCGCCGCGCCACCATCACAGCGTTCTATGCGTTCTGCCGCGAGGTCGACGATGTGGTCGATGAAGTCAGTGACCCGGGCGTCGCAGCGGCCAAGCTCGACTGGTGGCGACAGGAAACGTCGCGCGCCTTCGCCGGCGCGCCGAGCCACCCGGTGACCCAGGCCCTGATGCCGCTGGCGCGCGCGCACGGCATCGCGGAGTCGCACCTGCAGGCGGTGATCGAAGGCTGTCAGATGGATCTCGATCAGACGCGCTATCTCGACTTTGCGACGCTGCGTCGTTATTGCCACCTGGTGGCCGGCGTGGTCGGCGAAGTCGCGGCCAATATTTTTGGCCGCTCCAGCGAGCAGACGATTGCCTACGCGCACACGCTGGGGCGCGCGCTGCAGCTGACCAACATCATCCGCGATGTCGGCGACGACGCCCGGCGCGGCCGCATCTACCTGCCGATGGACGAGATGCAGCGCTTCGGCGTCAAGGCCGCCGAGATCCTGCAGCGCCAAGCGCCTTGGGGTTACAGCGAGCGTTTCACGGAGCTGATGCGCTTCCAGGCGCAACGCGCACAGGACACCTACGACGAGGCGCTGGCGCTGCTGCCAGAGGCCGATCGCGAGTCGCAACGGCCCGGCTTGATGATGGCCAACATTTACCGGACGCTGCTGCGAGAGATCGAAGACGACGGTTTCCAAGTGCTGCACCAACGCACGTCGCTGACGCCGCTGCGTAAGCTCTGGATCGCGGCCCGCACACAGTGGCAAGGCCACTGAGGTGAGCTCCGGGCGCAAGCGCGTGGCCGTGGTGGGCGGCGGCTGGGCAGGCTTGGCCGCCGCGGTGCAGGCCACGGACGACGGCCACGCGATCACGCTGTTCGAGATGGCCGGCCAACTCGGCGGTCGGGCGCGCAGCGTGAAGGTCAATGGCCTCACGCTCGACAACGGCCAGCACATCCTGATCGGCGCCTACCGCGAGACGCTGCGCTTGATGCAGCGGGTCGGAGTCGACAGCGGGCGGGCGCTGCACCGGCGACCGCTCGAGCTGCTTTATCCAGACGGCAGCGGCTTGCGTCTGCGGCACGGCAACGTGCACCTCGCATTCCTGCGCGCCGTCGCCCGCGCCCAGGGCTGGCGCTGGTCCGATCGTTGGGCGTTGTTGTGGCAGACGTCGGTGTGGTTGCGCGGCGGGATGCGCAACCCCGGGGTCGACACCGTGGCGCAGCTGTGCGCCGCGCTGCCCGAGCGTGTGCGCGACGATCTGATCGATCCGCTGTGCGTCGCGGCGCTGAACACGCCGTCGTCGCAGGCCAGCGCGACGGTATTCCTGCGTGTGCTGGCCGACGCGCTGTTTGGCGGCCTTGGGAGTTCCGACCTGCTGCTGCCGGCCGCCGGGCTATCAGAATTGTTCCCGGTCCCGGCTCTGGCATGGCTCGAGCAGAACGGTGCCGCGTTGCAGCTCGGTTGCCGCGTGCAATCGATCGCGCCACAGCCCGGAACGGGCTGGATCGTCGATGACGAGCCGTTCGATGCGGTGGTGCTGGCCTGCAGCGCGGTCGAAGCGGCTCGGCTCGCGGCGCCATGGAACCGCGCCTGGGCCGCGCAGGCAGCGGCGCTCGACTACGAGCCGATCGCCACCGTGTATTTGCGCCGCGGGACACAACCGCTGCCCGCACCGATGGTGGCGCTGCGCAGTTCGATCGAACAGCCTGCGCAGTTCGCATTCGACCTCGGCCCGCTGCGCCAGCAGCGCGACGTGGTCGCGTTCGTGATCAGCGGTGCGCGCGACTGGCTCGAACACGGCCTACCCGCACTGTCTGCGACTGTGCAGCGCCAGGCGCTCGTCGCACTGCCTGGGTCGTTCGATGCCAATCCTGCCGTCGTGCACATCTCGATGGAGCGTCGCGCCACTTTCGCGTGCCTGCCGCGCTTGGTGCGGCCGGCGCAGACGATTGCCGTCGGGCTGTGGGCCGCCGGCGACTACGTCGAGGGGCCGTATCCAGCCACGCTGGAGGGTGCAGTGCGCGCCGGTGTGACCGCCGCCAAGGCGGCGACCGCGTGATTTCGCGGCGCTCGCCGTATCAAGCACGGCTTCCAGGATGCAAAATCCCGTTCCATGAACGAGAGGTCCACCGAAAGCGCGCGCCCGGCTGTCGCCCCGACGATCCAGGTGATCGAGCGCATGTTTGACCTGTTGGATGTGCTGGCGTCGCAGCCCGATCCGGTACCTTTGAAGCAGCTCACTGAGCGCACCGGCCTGCATCCCTCCACCGCGCACCGGATCCTGAACGACCTGGTGATCGGGCGCTTTGTCGACCGGCCCGAAGCCGGCAGCTACCGGCTGGGCATGCGGCTGCTCGAGCTGGGCAACCTGGTCAAGGCACGTCTGGACGTGCGCGACGCGGCGCTCGGTCCGATGCGCGAGCTGCACAAGCTGACGCACCAGCCGGTCAATCTGTCGGTGCGCCAGGGCGACGAGATCGTCTACATCGAGCGCACCTACAGCGAACGTTCGGGCATGCAGGTGGTACGTGCGGTGGGCGGGCGAGCCCCGTTGCACTTGACCTCGGTGGGCAAGCTGTTCCTGGCTTTCGACGACCCGCAGCGTGTCCGCGCCTATGCGACGCGCACCGGACTGGCGGGACACACGCGCAACAGCATCACCGACCTCCCGCGGCTGGAACGCGAGCTGTCGCAGGTGCGCCAGACAGCCACCGCGCGCGACGACGAAGAATTGGAGCTCGGGGTGCGCTGCTTCGCAGCGGGGATCTTCGACGATCAGTCCAGCCTGGTGGCGGGACTGTCGGTGTCGGCGCCTGCCGACCGGCTGGAGGAGTCCTGGTTAGAACGTGTCCGAGCCACTGCGGCCCAGATCTCGCTCGCCCTCGGTCACCGCAGGTGAGGGCTCGACGGTCACCGGCGCAGCCACCGTGGTGGTGGTGGCCTGCGCCGCTGCGGGCATCGTGTCGAGCCAGCGACGGATGCGCTCGGCATCGCCCACGCGCGAATAGCGGCCAGCCGAGTCGAGCAGCACCATGATGAGCTTGCGGCCGGCCATGTTGGCCTGCATGACCAGGCAGCGACCCGCCTCGGAGATGTATCCCGTCTTCTGCAGACCGATCTCCCACATCGGGCTGCGCACCAGTGAATTGGTGCTGCGGAACTGCACCGTGCGGCGTCCGACGGCTACCGACGCGTCCTGCGCGGTGGAGTACTCGCGCAGCACAGGATGCTGATACGCCGCCTTGACGAGCAGCGCGAGATCCTGCGCGCTCGAGCGGTTGTCGGCCGACAGGCCGGTGGGCTCGACGAAATGCGAGTCGTGCATGCCGAGCTCGACCGCCTTGCGGTTCATCGCCTCGACCAGGGCCGGCAGGCCACCCGGATAGGCAGCACCGATCGAATACGCGGCGCGGTTTTCCGACGCCATCAGCGCCAGGTGCATCAGCTCGCCGCGCGTCAACGACGCGCCCACTTGCAGGCGCGAGCGGTTGTTCTTGGGGGTGTCGAGCGAGACCTTCGAGACCTTGAGCGTCTCGTCCATCGGCTGCGCTGCATCCACCACCACGATCGCAGTCATCAGCTTGGTGATCGACGCGATCGGCAGCACCGCCTCGGCGTTCTTGCTGAACAGCACTTCGTCGGTGTCCTGGTCGATGACCAGCGCGGCGCTCGACTTGAGCTCCAGCGAATCCTCGGTGGCGCGCAGGCCCTGCTTCTGGCCCAGCGACGGCCGCTCGGCGTTCACACGCGCCTTGCGACGCGACGCGATCGGGTTGCCGGAGGCGGACAGGGTGCCCTTCGCCTTCAACGTGGGGCGCAAATCTGCGCCGGTGGTCGCCATCGCGGGCGAGACCAGTACACAAACGAAGGCGGCCACTCCGGCCGCCCACACGCCCGCTCGCTTGACCAACGACTCACCCCAGGTTTTTTGCATTGCCCGACACCAACGAACGAACCGGCCCTTTCGATGACCGGCGGCGCCAGTGTATCGGCACGCCAAAAGGCGGGCAATATCAAAAACTTAGGTAGATGTCCTCAAGTGAGGGGGTGCGCCAAATCCTGCCGTGCGTAGTTGTCACCCGGAGTTGAGGGGGCTCAGCGGCCCCGTCAGCCCTGCGCAGCCACCCGTTCGGGGCTGTGGTGCAACTTGTTCAGCGCCGCGATGTACGCCTTGGCCGACGCGACCACGATGTCGGGGTCGGCGCCCACCCCGTTGACGACGCGCCCCCCCAGTTGCAGGCGCACAGTCACCTCTCCCTGCGACTCGGTGCTGCCCGACGTGATCGCGTTGACCGAGTACAGCAGCAGCTCGGCGCCGGAGCGCACCCGCGACTCGATCGCCTTGAGGCTGGCGTCGACGGGTCCGTTCCCGTCGCTGGCGGCGACAAACTCGCTCTCGCCGATCGCGAACGTCACCTTGGCGTGCGGCCGCTCGCCGCTCTCGCTGTGCTGCGCCAATCCCAGAAGACGGTAGTGCTCGTGCTGGCTGGTCACGGTTTCGTCATTGACCAACGCCAGGATGTCCTCGTCGAAGATGTCGCTCTTGCGGTCGGCCAGATCCTTGAAGCGCATGAATGCCGCGTTGATGTCGGCCTCGGACTCCATCGCGATACCGAGATCTAGCAGGCGTTGCTTGAACGCATTGCGGCCGGACAACTTGCCCAGCACGATGCGGTTGGTCGTCCAGCCGACGTCTTCGGCGCGCATGATCTCGTAGGTGTCGCGCGCCTTCAACACGCCGTCTTGGTGAATGCCCGACGCGTGCGCGAAAGCGTTGGCACCCACCACCGCCTTGTTGGGCTGAACCACGAAGCCGGTGGTCTGGCTCACCATGCGCGAGGCCGGCACGATCTGGCTGGCATCGATGCCGACTTCGAGGCCGAAGTGGTCGCGGCGCGTTCGCACAGCCATCACCACTTCTTCGAGCGCGCAGTTGCCGGCGCGCTCGCCCAAGCCGTTGATCGTGCACTCGACCTGGCGCGCGCCGCCGATCTTCACGCCGGCCAGCGAGTTGGCCACCGCCATGCCGAGATCGTTGTGGCAGTGCACCGACCAGACGGCCTTGTCCGAGTTGGGCACGCGTTCGCGCAGCGTCGCGATGAAGCTGCCGTACAGCTCCGGGATCGCGTAGCCGACCGTGTCCGGGATGTTGATCGTGGTGGCGCCCTCGCGGATCGCGGTCTCGACCACGCGGCACAGGAAGTCGACGTCGGAACGATAGCCGTCCTCGGGCGAGAACTCCACGTCGTCGCACAGATTGCGTGCGAAGCGCACCGACAGCTTGGCCTGTTCGTACACCTGCTCGGGCGTCATGCGCAGCTTCTTTTCCATGTGCAGCGCGCTGGTCGCGATGAAGGTGTGGATGCGAGCACGCGCGGCGCCCTTGAGCGCCTCGGCCGCGCGCGAGATGTCGCGGTCGTTGGCGCGCGCCAGCGAGCACACCACGCTGTCGCGCACGGCATTGGCGATCGCCTTGACGGCCTCGAAGTCGCCGTTGGACGACGCAGCGAAGCCCGCCTCGATCACGTCGACCTTCAGGCGCTCGAGCTGGCGGGCGATGCGCAGCTTCTCTTCGCGCGTCATCGATGCCCCAGGAGACTGCTCGCCGTCGCGCAGCGTGGTGTCGAAGATGATCAGCTTGTCGGCCATGGTGTGCTCCTGGACGCGTGATGTTAGGCGGGATCGGCCACCCGCTGCGCCTGGGTCGCCCCGAGCGCCTGGGCTCGGCGCAGGCCGGACACGATCGCCTTGAACGACGCGGTGGTGATGCTGCGATCGACGCCGACGCCGAACACCGTGTGGTCGCCCACGCGCAGTTCGATGTAGGCGGCCGCGCTGGCGTCGGCGCCACCGCTGACAGCGTGCTCGTGGTAGTCCAGCACGCGGACGGGCACGCCGGCACGCGCCTGCAGCGCCGCGACGAACGCATCGATCGGGCCGTTGCCGATGCCGACGACCGGTTGCCGCGCGCCATCGGCTTGCAACAGCTCCGCACGCACGTTCACCACGCCATCGGCCGCTTCGCCGATGCTGACCTGCGACACGCTCGGCAGCGCCAGCCCGTATTCGGCGTCGAAGATCGCCTTGATCTGCCCAGCCGTCACTTCCTTGCCGGTGTCGTCGGTGACCGCTTGCACAACGCGACTGAATTCGATCTGCAGCCGGCGCGGCAACTCGAGCCCGTACTCCTGCTCGAGCAGGTATGCAATGCCGCCCTTGCCCGACTGGCTGTTGACGCGGATCACCGCGTCGTAGCTGCGCCCGAGGTCCTTGGGGTCGATCGGCAAGTAAGGCATGTCCCAGATGTCGCCGTCGCGCCGCGCGGCGAACGCCTTCCTGATGGCGTCCTGGTGCGAGCCCGAGAACGACGTGTAGACCAAGTCGCCGACATAGGGATGCCGCGGATGCACCGGCAATTGGTTGCAATGCTCGACGCAGCGACGCAGCTCGTCGATGTCGGAAAAATCGAGCCCCGGCGACACGCCCTGTGTGTAGAGGTTGAGCGCGATGTTGACCAGGTCGACGTTGCCGGTACGCTCGCCGTTGCCGAACAGACATCCTTCGACGCGTTCAGCACCCGCCATCAGCGCGAACTCGCCAGCTGCAGTGCCCGTGCCGCGGTCGTTGTGCGGGTGCACTGACAGCACGATCGCGTCGCGCCGCGCCAGATTCCGGTGCATCCACTCGATCATGTCGGCGAAGATGTTCGGCGTGCTGTGCTCCACCGTCGAGGGCAGGTTGATGATGCACTTGCGCGCGGGCGTGGGCCGCCAGACTTCGGTCACAGCATCGACCACGCGCTTGCTGAAGGCCAGCTCGGTGCCGGAGAACATCTCCGGCGAATACTCAAAAATCCAGTCGGTTTCGGGCTGACCCGCCGCCAGGTCACGGACCAGGCGCGCGTGGGTGGTGGCCAGCTCGATGATGCCCGCTTCGTCCAGCCCCAGCACCACGCGCCGCATCACCGGCGCCGTGGCGTTGTAGAGGTGCACGATCGCCCGCCTGGCGCCCACCAGCGATTCGAACGTGCGCTCGATCAATTCGGGCCGCGCCTGCGTCAGCACCTGGATCGTCACGTCGGCGGGCACCAGGTCGCGCTCGATAAGCAGGCGCACGAAATCGAAGTCGGTCTGCGAGGCGGACGGAAATCCAACCTCGATCTCCCTGAACCCGATGCGCACCAGCATGTTGAACATGCGCAGCTTGCGGTCGCTGTCCATCGGCTCGATCAGCGCCTGGTTGCCGTCGCGCAGGTCGACGCTGCTCCACACGGGCGGTTGGGTCAGCACGACGTCGGGCCAGCGCCGATCGGCGAGGTGCACCGGCGCGAACGGCCGGTATTTGGTCTGCGGTTGCTTCAACATGGCTTTCCTCGTTGGTCATGTTCGCAACCCGCGCTCTCAAAGACAAACGGCCCGCTGCGGGTTGCATTCGGGCCGTGATGTCGAGAACGGATGGACGTGGACGATCAGCGGGCCCGTGTGTCTCCTAGAAGTAGCGCCAACAGGGTCGCGATGCGGAACGTCATGGGCAGCGACTGTAGCACGGCTCGCCTCAGCGGTGCAGGCCTTCCTCGTCGGGCTCGTCCATCGACGTGGCGATCACGCTGACGGGCTTGCCCTTGGAGCGCTTGTATGCATAGACCGCATACCCTGAGACGCCGTAGACGCAGAAGGCCGCGAACAGCATCAGAGGCGGGTCGATGTTGATCACGGCGATTCCGAGCGCGATCGCCACGATCACGACGAATGGCACCGAGCGCTTGAAGCTGATGTCCTTGAAGCTGTAGAACGGCACGTTGGTGACCATGGTCAGGCCGGCGTACAGCGTGACGCCGAACGCGCTCCAGGCCAGCCATTCGACGCGCGCCGCATCCTTGAACCCGTAGGCGTCGAGCACCCAGATGAAGCCGGTGACCACCGCGGCGGCGGCCGGGCTCGGCAGCCCCTGGAAGAATCGCTTGTCTACGACGCCGATGTTGGTGTTGAAGCGCGCCAGACGCAGCGCCGCACAGGCGCAATAGACGAAGGCGGCGATCCAGCCAGCCTTGCCCAGGCCCTTGAGCGCCCATTCGTAGACGATCAGGGCCGGCGCGGCACCGAAGCTCACCATGTCGGCCAGGCTGTCCATCTGCTCGCCGAACGCGCTTTGCGTGTGCGTCAGGCGCGCCACCCGGCCGTCGAGACTGTCGAGCACCATCGCGCAGAACACGCCGATCGCCGCGCTCTCGAAGCGGTCGTTCATCGCCATCACAATGGCGTAGAAGCCGCCGAACAACGCTGCCACCGTGAACAGGTTGGGCAGGATGTAGATGCCTTTGCGGCGCGGCCGCAGTGGCGGCGGCTCGAGGCCTTCGTCGGACTGCGGTTGCGCCAAGTCGTTCATCGTGCGGCGATTGTGCGCGCGTTCGCCGCGTAGGCACATCGGGACAGTGCCGGGGCCGCGCCGGTCGGCGGCCCGCGGCGCTCAGTTCTTGCTCTTGTCGACCAGCTTGTTGGCCTTGATCCACGGCATCATCCCGCGCAGCTTCTCCCCCACCACCTCGATCGGATGCTCGGCGGTGAGGCGGCGACGCGACAGCAGCGTGGGCGCGCCGGCGCGGTTTTCGAGGATGAAGCTCTTGGCGTATTCGCCGTTCTGGATGTCGGCCAGCGCCATCTTCATCGCGGCGCGCGAGGCCTCGCCAATCACCTTGTGGCCGGTGCTGTACTCGCCGTACTCCGCGTTGTTGGAGATCGAGTAGTTCATGTTGCCGATGCCGCCCTCGTACATCAGGTCGACGATCAGCTTGAGCTCGTGCAGGCACTCGAAATACGCCATTTCGGGTGCGTAGCCAGCCTCCACGAGCGTCTCGAAGCCGGCCTTTACCAGCTCGACGCAGCCTCCGCACAGCACTGCCTGCTCGCCGAACAGGTCGGTCTCGGTCTCCTCGCGGAACGACGTCTCGATCACGCCGGCCTTGCCGCCGCCGTTGGCCGCCGCGTAGCTGAGGGCCAGGTCGCGCGCCTTGCCAGAGCGGTCGGCATGCACCGCGATCAGGTGCGGCACGCCGCCGCCTTGGGTGTAGGTGTTGCGCACCGTGTGGCCCGGCGCCTTGGGCGCCACCATCCAGACATCGAGGTCCTCGCGCGGCACCACCTGGCCATAGTGGATGTTGAAGCCATGCGCAAACGCCAGCGATGCGCCCTGGCGGATGTTGGGCGCGACGTCGTCGCGGTACACCGTGGCGATCTGCTCGTCGGGCAACAGGATCATCACGACGTCGGCGTCCTTCACTGCATCGCCGATCGAGGCCACCTTGAGCCCCGCCTTCTCGGCCTTCGACCACGACGCGCCACCACGGCGCAACCCCACCGTCACGCGCACGCCGCTGTCGTTGAGGTTCTGGGCGTGGGCGTGGCCCTGCGAGCCGTAGCCGACGATGGTCACGTTCTTGCCTTTGATCAGGCTCAGGTCGGCGTCTTTGTCGTAATAAACCTTCATGGTGTCTCTCCAAGTCGTCCTTCAACGGCTCCACGCGGAGCCCGATTTCTACACGCGCAATATCCGCTCGCCGCGGCCGATGCCGCTGGTGCCCGTGCGCACGGTCTCCAGGATCGCCGCTCGGTCGACGGCGTCGATGAATGCATCGAGCTTGGCTGCGTCGCCTGTCAGCTCGATGGTGTAACTCTTGTCCGTCACGTCGATGATGCGCCCGCGGAAGATGTCGGCCATGCGCTTCATCTCGTCCCGTTCCTTGCCGACCGCGCGCACCTTGATCAGCATCAGCTCGCGTTCGGTGAAACTGCCTTCCGTGAGGTCGACCACCTTCACCACTTCGATCAGGCGGTTCAGGTGCTTGGTGATCTGCTCGATCACCTCATCGGAGCCGGTGGTCACCACCGTCATGCGCGACAGCGACGAATCTTCGGTGGGCGCGACGGTCAGGCTCTCGATGTTGTAGCCGCGCGCGGAGAACAGGGCCACCACGCGCGAAAGGGCGCCGGGCTCGTTTTCGAGCAGCACGGCAATGATGTGCTTCATGTCGTTCGTCCTTCGGACTCTTCAGCGCCGGCGGCGGTGACCGCCGGGCCTTGGTCGCGATCTTCGAAATCAGCCGTTGACGGAATCGACCCCTGTGTTCGTGCGACACGCCGTGCAGCGCCGGTAAGCGCTGCCGGGGCGCCGCGCGGATGTCAGAGGTCCTCGGAACCGAGCAGCATCTCGGTGATGCCCTTCCCCGCCTGCACCATCGGCCAGACGTTCTCGGTGGGATCGGTGCGGAAGTCGAGAAAGACCGTGCGGTCCTTCAGCTTGATCGCCTCGCGCAGCGCCGGCTCTACGTCACCCGGCTTCTCGACCAGCAGACCGACGTGGCCATAGGCTTCGGCCAGCTTCACGAAGTCGGGCAGCGCATCCATGTAGCTGTGCGAGTAGCGGCCGCCATAGTCGATCTCCTGCCACTGCCGCACCATGCCGAGGTAGCGGTTGTTCAGCGAGACGATCTTCACCGGCGTCTTGTATTGCAGACAGGTCGACAGCTCCTGGATGCACATTTGAATCGAACCTTCGCCGGTGACGCAGAAGACATCGGCCTGCGGCTTGGCCAGCTTGATGCCCATCGCGTACGGCAGCCCGACGCCCATCGTGCCGAGTCCGCCGGAGTTGATCCAGCGCCGCGGCTCCTTGAAGCCGTAGAACTGCGCGACCCACATCTGGTGTTGCCCCACGTCGGAAGTGATGTAGGCATCGCTGTCGCGGGTCAACTGCCACAGCGTCTCCACCACCTGCTGAGGCTTGATCACCTCCGTGCTGCGTTTGTAGCTCAGGCATTCGCGCTTGCGCCACTCGTTGATCTGGCTCCACCAGGCCGACAACGCGGTCGCGTCTGGCTTGGCGTTGGCCTCTCTCAGCTGGTCGATCAGCTCGCGCAGCACGTCCTTCACGTCGCCGACGATCGGAATGTCGACGCGCACGCGCTTGGAGATCGACGACGGGTCGATGTCGATGTGAACGATCTTGCGCTGCACCGACGAGAAGTGGGCCGGGTTGCCGATCACCCGGTCGTCGAAGCGTGCCCCCACGGCGAGCAGCACGTCGCAGTTCTGCATCGTCATGTTGGCTTCGTAGGTGCCGTGCATGCCGAGCATGCCGAGGAACTTCGGGTCGCCCGCCGCGGTGGCGCCCAGCCCCATCAGCGTGTTGGTGCATGGGAAGCCGAGCCAGTCGGCCAGCTCGCGCAGTTCAGGCGACGCGTTGCCGATCACCACGCCGCCGCCGGTGTAGATGTAGGGCCGCTTGGCCTGCAGCAGCAGCTGCACCGCCTTGCGGATCTGCCCCCCGTGGCCCTTGCGCACCGGGTTGTACGAGCGCATCTCGATGCGCGCGGGGTAGCTGAACGGCGCGGTGTGCAGCGACACATCCTTCGGCACGTCGACCACCACAGGCCCGGGCCGGCCGGTGCGCGCGATGTGGAAGGCCTTCTTGATCGTCAGCGCCAGGTCGCGCACATCCTTGACCAGGAAGTTGTGCTTGACGATCGGCCGCGTGATACCGACCGTGTCGCACTCCTGAAACGCGTCGAGCCCGATGGCCGGCGTGGGGACCTGGCCGGTGATGATCACCATCGGGATCGAGTCCATGTAGGCGGTGGCGATGCCCGTCACCGCGTTGGTGACCCCCGGGCCGGAGGTGACCAGCGCGACCCCCACCTCACCGGTGGCGCGCGCATAGCCGTCAGCCGCGTGCACAGCCGCCTGCTCGTGGCGCACCAGCACGTGCTCGATGCCCTGCTGCTTGTACAGCGCGTCGTAGATGTAGAGCACCGCGCCACCGGGATAGCCCCAGAGGTACTTGACCCCTTCGGCCTGCAGGCAGCGAACGATGATTTCAGCGCCGTTGATCACGTCGGCGCCAGCGGAGTTGGTTTGCGGCGGCGCCGATGCGGCGCGCTTGATTTCCGCGGCAGACATGTCCATTTCGAACCTCTGTGAATTTCTCTGACGAAAAACCATCGGTGCCCCTCCTCGCACCCTTGTGAGGTGGACTCGGAGCCTGCGCGGTGCATGGTGCTCCGTCCGCTGTCGGACGGCGCTCATGCCCCAAAGAGCGTTGTGCGAAGCAACATTATGTCATCGCTTCGCGTGCCGGCGGCACCCCGAATTCGCGGATGGGCGCCGATGCGATAATCGCGCCGCCCAAAAAAGCCGGGGCTCGGGCGCCGGTCTCACCACACTTGGCGACCGATCACGAACTGTCCGACTTCCTCAAGAATGTGGAGAGGCGGGCCTTCAAGCGAACGGCATTTGCTGTCCGCGACGACGAGGCAGCCCTGGACATCGTGCAGGACTCGATGATCCGCCTGGCGGAGAAGTACGCCGACCGCCCGGCTGCGGAGCTGCCGCTGCTGTTCCAGCGCATCCTCTCCAACGCCACGATGGACTGGTTTCGGCGCCAGCGGGTCCGTAACGCGGTGGTGCAAAACTTCTCGGAGTTCGAGAGCGACGGCGAAGGTGGCGACTTCGATCTGCTGGAGACTCTGCAACTGTCCGAGCACGTGATCGGCACGGAAAGCGCCGCCGACAGCGTCGGACGGGTCCAGATCCTGCTACAGATCGAACAGGAGGTCAGTCAATTGCCGCAGCGTCAACGGGAGGCGTTTCTCCTCCGTTACTGGGAGGAACTCGACGTGGCCGAGACGGCCGCCGTCATGGGTTGTTCCGAGGGCAGCGTCAAAACCCACTGTTCCAGGGCGGTTCATGCATTGGCGAAGGCCTTGAGAGCCAAGGGAATCACACCATGACCGGCATTCGAAGAACACCGCTCACCGGCTCCAGCGCGCTGCTGAACCCTGAGGCCCTCGAAGCCCGGGTCGCGCTGCGCATCACCGGGGCGCTGTCGCAGCGCAATGAAGTCCTCCCGCACGACATCGCCGAACGCCTGCGGGTGTCGCGGCTTCGCGCGGTCGACCGTGCGCGTGACTTGCGCAAGCTGAGCGTCGCCTCGACGTCCCAGGTGCAGGGCGGCGGCACGCTCTCGATGTCGGGCCCGCCCTCGTGGTGGCTGCGCGTCGCCTCGCTGGCGCCGCTGGCGCTGCTGCTGGTCGGCTTTCTGTTCATCCAGCGCAGCTACGTCGACCAACAGGTGCGCGCCGCCGCCGAGATCGACGCCGCCATCCTCACCGACGACCTGCCGCCGCAGGCCTACAGTGACCCCGGCTTCGCCGAGTTCCTGCGCTCGCCGCAGTCGGTGGAGTAACGTGCCCGTGCGCCGACGCATGGCCCGTGCTGCGGCGCCGCGCTGGTGGCGGTTCCTGCTGGCCGCGCTCGTCGCCATCGTCGCCGTCCCGGCGCCGGCCCAGCCGCAGCCGCTGCCAGTCAAGCGCGCACCCGACGCCGGCGGCCCCGGCTGGGGGTCGTTGACCAACGAGCAGCGCACGGTGCTGGCACCGCTGCAGAGCGATTGGGCGTCCATCGACGCCCCGCGCAAGACCAAGTGGCTCGATCTGGCGGCGCGCTACCCCAAGATGCCGCCAGCCGACCAGCAACGCATGCAGGCGCGCATGAGCGAGTGGGCCCGCATGACGCCGCAGGATCGTGCACAGGCCCGGCTCAACTTCCAGCAGGCCAAGCAGCTGCCGAACCAGGATCGGCAGGACCAGTGGCAGGCCTACCAGGCCCTGCCCGAGAGCGAGCGCAAGGCATTGGCCGACCGTGCCGCCGCCAAGGCCCACGAGGGCAGCGCCAAAGGGCCGCCCGAACTGTCGACCAAACGCAACATCGTTGCCAACCCATCGCTCTCGGCGACGCCGGTCAAGCCGGTGGCCCCCACGGTCGTGCAGGCTGCCCCGGGCGCCACCACGACGCTGGTGACGCGCCAACCCGCGCCGCCGGCGCACCAGCAGGCCGGGATGCCGAAGATTGCCGCGACGCCAGGGTTCGTCGATCGCAACACGCTGCTGCCCCAGCGCGGCACCCAAAGCGCTGGCGTCCGTTCGTCTGCCTCGGCCCCGACGAGCAAGCCATGACCGCGGGCGTGCCGCCAGCTGAGGCGGCTGTGATGCGGGCGCCGAGCCTGCGCCGCCGCTTCGCGTGCATGCTGTACGAAGCGGTGCTGCTGTTCGGTGTCGTGATGGTGGCCGGCCTCGCCTACGGCATCGCCACCAACCAGCGCCATGCGCTCCAGGGCAGCACCGGGCTGCAGGTGTTCCTGTTCGCCGTGCTCGGGGTGTACTTTGCCGGGCTATGGTCGTGGAATGGCCAGACGCTGGCGATGAAGACATGGCACATCCGCGTGCAGACCGCCGACGCGCGGCCACCGGGACGCCTGCGCGCCAGCGCGCGCTACATCGCGAGCTGGCTGTGGTTCGTGCCGGCGTTGGCGTCGGCGCACGCAGCGGGCATCCGCAGCGTCGGTTTCATGCTGTGCATGGTCGCTGCCGGGATGGCCACCTATGCGCTGCTGGCGCGGCTGCGCGCCGATCGCCAGTGGCTGCACGATGTGCTGTGCCGCACCTGGCTGGTTGACACCCGGGCGTCAGCGTCGCCGCCTGCACAATGGCGGGATGACGCACCCGCATAAGGCGCACACCGGCGTGCAGCGCATCGTGCACGCCGCCAGCTATTCGCTCGCGGGGCTGTCGGCGGCGTGGCGACACGAGAGCGCCTTTCGACAGGAGTGCATGCTGGCGGTGGTGATGCTGCCGGCCGCCTGGTGGGTCGGCCGCAGTTGGGCCGAGGTGGCGCTGCTGGTTGCCTCTGTGATGGGCGTGCTCGTCGTCGAATTGCTCAACTCGGCGATCGAAGCGGTGGTCGATCGCGTGTCGGTGGACCTGCACCCGTTGTCCAAGCGCGCCAAGGACATCGGCAGTGCCGCGGTGATGCTGTCGCTGGTCACCTGCGGCGGGCTGTGGTTCAGCATGATCTGCCTGCGCTGGGTCCACGGATGATCGCCAGCGCGCAAGCGGCCTTGCACCGGCACGCTCTTCACAGCCTTGAGACGAAGGAGGTACCGTGAACGCGCGGCTTCGCGTCTGCGTGTACTGCGGCTCGCGCGCCGGATCGAATCCGGCCTTTCTGCGCGGCGCGCAGGAGGTCGGTCACGCGATCGGCCGCCGCGGCTGGCAGCTGGTGTATGGCGGAGGTCGCGTCGGCCTGATGGGGGCGTTGGCCGACGCCGCGCTGGCCGCCGGCGCGCCCGTCGAGGGCGTGATCCCGCAATCACTGATGCAGCGCGAGGTCGGCCACGCGCATCTGACACGGTTGCGCGTGGTCGACACGATGCACGAGCGCAAGCGCCTGATGGCCGAGCACACCGATGCCTTCATCGCGTTGCCCGGCGGCATTGGCACGTTCGAGGAATTGTTCGAGGTGTGGAGTTGGCGCCACCTCGGCTACCACGAGCGTCCGATCGGATTGCTCGACACCGACGGCTACTTCCAGCCGCTGCTGGCCATGGTGCGTCAAGCCCAGCAGACCGGCTTCGTCACCTCCGAGCAGCTCGCGATGGTGACGCTGCACGCGTCGCCCGACGCGTTGCTCGATCGGATCGCGGCGTTGGCGCGGCGTGACGTGCCTGCCGAAGACCTGCGCCGCATCTGAGGCGGCGCCCGTGTTCAGACGGCGGCTTCGTCGGTCTCGCCGGTGCGGATGCGCACCACTTGTTCGACGGCGGTGACGAAGATCTTGCCGTCGCCGATCTTGCCGGTCTTGGCAGCCTTCACCACCGCATCGATGCAGCGCTCGACTTCGCTGTCCTTCACGACCACTTCGATCTTCACCTTCGGCAGAAAGTCGACCACGTACTCGGCACCTCGATACAGCTCGGTATGTCCCTTCTGGCGACCGAAGCCTTTGACTTCTGTGACCGTCAATCCCGACACGCCCACTTCGGCCAGCGCCTCGCGCACTTCCTCGAGCTTGAACGGCTTGATGATCGCGGTGATTTGCTTCATGGCTGCTCCGGCAAGGCGATGCACGTCGCGCACATTTAAGCACGGAACCCCGACGTGATGGGGTATCGCCAGTCACGTCCGAACGCGCGGTGAGTGATGCGAATGCCGATCGGCGCCTGTCGCCGCTTGTACTCATTCACCTTGATGAGGCGCGTCACACGCTCCACGTCGGTGCGTGCGAACCCCGCCGAGACGATCTGCTCGATGCTTTGATCGTCCTCCATGTAGCGCGCCAGGATCGCATCGAGCACGTCGTACGGCGGCAGGCTGTCCTGGTCGGTCTGGTTCGGGCGCAGCTCGGCCGACGGGGCACGCGTGAGGATGCGCTCGGGAATCACCGGCCCGGTGGTGCCGTCGGCGCGCGGGTTGGGCTGCTGGTTCTTCCAGTGCGCGAGCCGATACACCAGCGTCTTGGCGACGTCCTTGATGACCGCGAAGCCGCCGGCCATGTCGCCGTACAGCGTGCAGTAGCCGGTGGCCATCTCGCTCTTGTTGCCGGTCGTCAGCACGATCGAGCCGTGCTTGTTCGACAGTGCCATCAGCAGCGTGCCGCGGATGCGCGCCTGGATGTTCTCCTCCGTCGCGTCCTCGGACAGGCCGCGAAACTCCTCGGCCAGCGCAGCACGGAACGCATCGAACATCGGCGCGATCGCGATCTCGTCGTAGCGCACGCCCAGGCGCGCCGCCATGTCGCGCGCATCGATCCACGAGATGTCAGCGGTGTACGGCGACGGCATCATCACTGCGCGCACGCGATCCGCCCCCAACGCGTCGACCGCGATCGCCAGCACCAGCGCCGAGTCGACGCCACCCGACAGGCCAATCACTGCACCCGGGAAGCGGTTCTTGCCGATGTAGTCGCGCACGCCCATCACCAGTGCGCTCCACGCCTGCTGCTCCAGGCTCGGCACGGGCTGACAGTCGCCGCGCGGCGCGCCCCGCTCGTCGAGCTCGACCCACACCAGGCCGGTTTCGAAGCTGTTTCCGCGCACGACGATGCGGCCCTGTGCATCGGCAGCGAACGATGCACCGTCGAAAACGACCTCGTCCTGGCCGCCCACCAAATGGGCATACAGCAACGGCACGCCCACAGTTTGTGCACGCTCGGCCATGCGCGCCTCGCGCTCACCGGCCTTGTCGAGGTGAAATGGCGATGCGTTGAGCACACACAACACGTGCGCCCCGGCTGCCACCGCGCTGTTCGCTGGCTCGTCGAACCAGGCGTCCTCGCAGATCAGCACGCCGAAACGCTGGCCACCCGCGCTGAACACGACCGGCGGCAAGCCGGCATCGCGGCCGCTGACGAAGTAGCGCCGCTCGTCGAACACCTGGTAGTTCGGCAGCTCGCGTTTGCAGTAGGTGGCCTGCACCCGGCCATCGGCGAGCAGCGACGCCGCGTTGAAGCACACCGGCGCGGCCAACGACTTGGTTCGCTCGGTGACCACGGTGTGGCTGCGTGCCGGATGGCCCACGAGCACCGACAGCCCGTTGAAGGTTGCGAGCTCACGGGCCAATGCGCCGAGCTCGTGTTCGCACGCTTCCATGAAAGCCGGACGCAACAGCAGGTCTTCGGGCGGATAGCCCGACAACGCCAGCTCCGGTGCGATCATCAGGGCCGCGCCGCCGGCATGCGCCGCGCGTGCGGCCTCGGCGATCTGTTTCGCGTTGCCGGCCAGATCGCCGACGGTCGGATTGATCTGCGCCAGTGCGACGCGAACCTTGGACACGTGGAAGGGTGGCAGGTGGGCGGGTGACGACCAAGCGCGAGGCAACGCGCGCCGCGAGCGGCAACGGTCCGGATGATTATGTCATCCAGGTGATCGACGATCCGGCCACGCTGGATTCAACGGCCTGGGACGAGCTGCTCGAGCGGCAGGCTTCGCCCACGCCGTTCATGCGCGCCGGCTACCTGGCCGCGTTGCACACGTCGCGCAGCGCGTGGCCGCGCACCGGCTGGTCACCGCGCTTCGTCACGCTGTGGCAAAACGCTCGCCTGCGCGCCGCTGCGCCGGCGTACCTGAAGACGCACTCGTGGGGCGAGTACGTGTTCGACTGGGCGTGGGCCGATGCGTACCAGCGGCACGGCCTGCGCTACTACCCGAAACTGCTGATCGCGGTGCCCTTCACGCCGGTGCCGGGTACGCGTCTGATGGCCGAGGACGACGCTGCGCGCGATCACCTGGTCAAGATACTGCTCGCGCTGGCACGCGAAGGCGGTCTGTCGTCGGCGCACGTGCTGTTTCACGATGCGGTTGACGGCGCGGCGCTGCAGCGCAACGACTGGTTCGCCCGGCACAACGTGCAGTTCCATTGGGCACGCGACCGCGCGCCTGCGCCGCGCGACTTCGGCGACTTCCTCGCGCGCATGCAACACGACAAGCGCAAGAAGATCAACCAGGAGCGCCGCAAGGTGGCCGACGCCGGCGTCACTTTCAGCGTGCACGAGGGCGACGCGATCGACGCACCGCTGTGGGATTTCTTCCACCGCTGCTACACGCTGACCTATCGCGCGCACGGCTCGACGCCGTACCTGACGCGCGGATTCTTCGCCGCGATGGCGCAATCGATGGCCGAGCATTGGGTGCTGTTCGTCGCGCGCATCCGCGATGAGCCGGTTGCGGTGTCGTTGATCGCGCTCGATCATGGGCGGCGCGCCGCGTTCGGCCGCTACTGGGGCGCCACGCGCTTCATCGACTGCCTGCACTTCGAGGCCTGCTACTACCAGCCGCTGCAGTGGTGCTTTGCGCACGGCATCGAGCGCTTCGAAGGCGGGGCGCAGGGCGAGCACAAGATGGCGCGTGGCCTGATGCCCTCGCCCACCGCGTCGTCGCACTGGCTGGCACACCCGGCGTTCGCGCGCGCGGTCGACGAATTCCTGCATGCCGAGAGCGCCGGCATGCGTGAGTACGTCAACGAGCTGAACGAGCGCGGCCCGTTCAGGCGCGAGCCCTGACGACTCGGCTTGGGTTCAGTGTGGCTTGAAGTCGCCGGCCAGCATGAACGCCATCTGCTCGGGCTTCAACTGACTGCGCAATGCCTGGCTGACCGGACCGGCCTGCAACCCCTCGAGCGCCCTGTCGACGCGGCCCGCGAAGGCAAACGTGCGCTCGAGATCGAGGTTGCGCTGCAACGCCTGTGCAAGCCGGTCGTCCTGCGCGCGCGCCAGCCGGCGATAGTTCAGCAGCGCCACCTTGGCCGACGCCACTTCCTGTTCGCTGAAGCCGTCTTTCACCACCTTGGCGAGCTCCTCGCGATAGGCCCGCTCGACCTTGTCGGCGTTCTGCGGCGCGAAGATCGCACCGCCGAGCCACAGCGTGTGTGCGTCGACGTCGCCCCAGTCCAAGTAGCTGTACACGTCGTACGACAAGCCTTCGCGCTCGCGGATGCGCTTGAACAGACGCGAATCGCCGCCTCCACCGAACATGAAGTTGGCCAGCATCAAGGCTGGATGCACCGCGTCGCTGTCCGACAGCGGCAGGTGCAGTTCGATGCCGAGCGTGGCGTTCTGCTTGTCCGGCGTGCTCACGACCTCGCGGCCGGGCGCCATCGGGAACGCCGGGCGCGGCACGCGCGTCACCGCCTCGCTGGCCGTCCAGTCGCCGAAGCCGGCGCCCAGCGCGCGGCGCAGCGCCTCGGCGTCGAAGTCGCCCACCGCCGCGAAGCGCGCCTGCGACGCGCCGTAGAAACGGGCATGAAAGTCCTTCAGGCGCTCCAGCGTGACGGCCTGCGAATCCTCCAGACGCTCATCGAAGCTGCGCGCGTGGCGCACGTCGCCACGCGGATACGGGTCGCCGCGCCGCGCCAGCGCGTTGGCGACGATCGCTTGTGGGTCGTCACGCTGGGACTGGATCTCGGCCGCCACCTGGCGCTTCAACTCGTCCAGCGCGGACGCGGGAAACGCCGGCGACCGCAGAAGCTGCGCCAGCAACGCCACCGCATCGGCCACCGTGTCGCGGTGCGACAGCATCGACACCTTGACTTCGTCACCCCCGGAGCTCACCTGCAATTCCGACTTCAGCGCGTCGAGCCGATCCTGGATCTGCACCCGCGACAGGCCGGCGCCTCCCTTGTCGATCATCGCGGCGGTGAATTCAGACACCTCGCGCAGCCCCATCAGGCTGCGCTCGGCGCCCACGCGCAGCGCCATCGAGATGCGCACCGTCTGGCCGCGCGTCGGCTTGGGCAGCAGAGCCACCTTCATCCCGTTGGGCAAGGCGAGGCGCTGCGTCCTGGCATCGATGTTTGCGGGCGATGAGTCGAAAGCCGCCACCGCGGTGGCCGCGGCCTGCGGCTTGAAGGACTTCATCTGCGTGGCCACGTCCACCTGCTCGGGCAGCGGCGCGCGCACCGGCTTGTCGGTGGGCACGTATTGAGCCAGCGTGCGGTTCGACGTCACGAAGCGCTGCTGCGCCACGCGTTGCACCTCGGCGCGCGTCAACGCCTTCACGCGGTCGCGATCGAGGAACAGCAGTCGCCAGTCGCCCTGTGCCACCGTCTCGGACAGCACCAGTCCGATGGCCTCCGGGTTGCTGTACTGCTGCTCCCAGTTCTTCAACCACTTCCCCTGTGCGCGTTGGAACTCCTCGTCGGTGATCGGCTCGGCGCCCAGGCCCTCGACCACCTGAATCAGTTCCTGCGTGCCGCGCGCCGGATCCTGACCGGCCGAGAACTGCGCACCGAACAGCGCGACGCCGGGCTCCGCCATCGCCAGTGCCTCGGCGTACACCGCGGAGGCGATGCCGCCCTCGACCAGCCGCTTGTGTGCGCGCCCCGCCGGGCTGTCGCCGACGATCAGCGCGATCAACTCCGCAGCGGGAAAGTCGGGATGCGACCCGGCCGGCACGTGATAGCCGAGCATCACCTGCGGCACGCCCCCCACGCGCCGCAGCGTGACGCTGCGCTCGCCATCCTGCACCGGGTCGATGGTGTACAGGTGCGGCAGCGCCCGCTTCGGTTTGGGTATGCGGCCGAACGATTGCTCGATCCAGCCCATCGTGCGCGCCGGATCGAACTTGCCCGACACGATCAACGTCGCGTTGTCCGGCTGGTAGTACAGGCGGTAGAACGCCTGCAGCCGGCCGATGTCGACGTTCTCGACGTCGCTGCGCGCGCCGATCGTCGACTTGCCGTAGTTGTGCCACTGGTACATCGTGGCCAAGGTCTTCTCGAACAGAATGCGCCCGGGATCGTTCTCGCCCATCTCCATCTCGTTGCGCACCACCGTCATCTCGGTGTCGAGGTCCTTGCGCGCGATGAACGAATTGATCATTGCGTCGGCCTGCCAGCCGAGGTACCAGCGCAGGTTGTCGTCGTTGGCGGAGAAGCTGGCAAAGTAGTTGGTGCGGTCGACCCAGGTCGATCCGTTGGCGCGCAGGCCACGCTTGGAGAACTCTGCCCACACCGTGCGATGCGTCGGCGTGCCCTTGAAGATCAGGTGCTCCAGCAAGTGCGCCATGCCGGTCTCGCCGTAGTTCTCGTGGCGCGAGCCGACGCGATAGGTCACGTTGACCGTGGTCGTTGGCTTGCTGTCGTCGGGCGCCAGCAGCACCTGCAAGCCGTTGGCCAGCCGGTACTCGGAGATGCCCTCCACGTCGGTGACGGGCTTGGGCAACGCGGCAGCCGACGACACCCCGGCCTGCACCACGTACAAGCCAGCCACCAGTGCCTTCACGATGCGCATTCACAACTCCTGCTTGCCGCCGACCGGCCAGCCCTTGCTGGCAGTGTAGGCAGCCACCTGAAACGCGGCCCTCGCCGCGCGACGGAAGACCGATCGATGGGCGCGCACGACGCGTCGTTCAACTGCGCTCGCGCGTGCTCCAGGCCTGCATGCCGGTGCGCACCTCGTCGCGCGCCGCATCGGGGCCCTGCCAGTCCAGCACTTTGACCCATTTGCCTTCTTCGAGATCCTTGTAGTGCTCGAAAAAGTGCTGGATCGTCCTCAGCCGCAACGGGTTCAGGTCATCGGGCTTTTGCCACTGGGTGTACAGCGACAGAATCTTGTCGATCGGCACCGCCAGCAGTTTGTTGTCGCCACCTGCCTCGTCCTGCATGCGCATCAACCCGATCGGCCGGCACGTGACGACGACGCCGGAGATCAGCGGCACCGGCGTGATCACGAGCACGTCCACCGGGTCACCGTCGTCGGCGAGCGTCTGCGGGATGTAGCCGTAGTTGCACGGGTAGTGCATCGACGTCGACATGAAGCGGTCGACGAACAGCGCGCCAGTCGCCTCGTCGACTTCGTACTTGATGGGATCGGCATTCATCGGGATTTCGATGATGACGTTGAACTGCTCGGGTGCGCGCGCACCGGGGCCGACGTTGTGCAGGCTCATCTCATACTCGCATTCACAGGGGAAACCCGGATTTTAAGGACACCCTTGCACGAGCCTGACGGGGGCCTGCAGAACATCCCTTAGGATGCGCGCCGGGCGAACCGCACCCCTGGCGCCAGCCGGCCAAGACGCGCGGTCGCAAACGAATCAGCCGTTGAAAAATGAGGAAGGAGCGTTCTCCATGTCGATGACCATGGCGTTGTATCTGGCGCTGGCCTGCGGGCTGGCGGCCGTGATCTACGGTTTCGTGCAACGCAGGCTCATCTTGAGCAAAGACCCGGGCAACGCCCGCATGCAGGAAATCTCGGGCGCGGTGCAGCAGGGCGCGGCGGCCTACCTGGCGCGCCAGTACCGCACGATCGCCATGGTCGGCGTCGTGCTGGCGATCCTGATCGCGATCTTCCTCGGTGGCAAAACCGCCGCCGGCTTCGTGCTCGGCGCCATTCTGTCCGGCGCATGTGGCTTCATCGGCATGAACGTCTCGGTGCGCGCCAATGTGCGGACCGCGCAGGCAGCCACGCAAGGCATCGGACCCGCGCTCGACGTCGCGTTCAAGGGCGGCGCCATCACCGGCATGCTGGTGGTCGGTCTCGGCCTGCTCGGCGTGAGCGCCTTCTTCTGGTATGTCACTGGCGCAAGCAACGTCGAGCCCGAAACGCTGAAGCCGCTGCTCGGCCTGGCGTTCGGCTCGTCGCTGATCTCGATCTTCGCGCGCCTTGGCGGCGGCATCTTCACCAAGGGTGCCGACGTCGGCGCCGACCTGGTGGGCAAGGTCGAGGCCGGCATCCCCGAGGACGACCCGCGCAACCCGGCCGTGATCGCCGACAACGTGGGCGACAACGTGGGCGACTGTGCGGGCATGGCAGCCGACCTGTTCGAGACCTACGCGGTCACGCTGATTGCCACCATGGCGCTCGGTGCACTGATGGTCAAGGGCGCGGCGATCGCGGCGGTGGTGTACCCACTGGTGCTGGGTGGCGTGTCGATCATCGCTTCGATCATCGGCTGCTCGTTCGTCAAGGCCAGCCCGGGCATGAAGAACGTGATGCCGGCGCTCTACAAGGGCCTGATCGTCGCCGGCGTGATCTCGCTGATCGCGTTCTATTTCGTCACCAACTGGGCCTTTCCGCAGCCCGTGGAGTCCGGCGGCAAGATGATCAGCGCCATGTCGCTGTTCGGCGCCTGTGCGGTTGGCTTGGTGTTGACCGCCGCGATGGTGTGGATCACCGAGTACTACACCGGCACCGACTTCAAGCCGGTAAAGCACGTGGCGCAGGCATCGACCACCGGCCACGCGACCAACATCATTGCCGGCATCGGCGTCAGCATGAAGAGCACGGCTTGGCCGGTGATCTTCGTCTGTCTGGCGATCCTGTCGTCGTACTCGCTCGCCGGCCTCTATGGCATCGCGGTGGCCGCCACGTCGATGCTCAGCATGGCCGGCATCATCGTCGCGCTCGACGCCTACGGCCCCATCACCGACAACGCGGGCGGGATCGCCGAGATGGCCGATCTGCCCGACAGCGTGCGCGACATCACCGACCCGCTCGACGCGGTGGGCAACACCACCAAGGCGGTGACCAAGGGCTACGCGATCGGCTCGGCCGGCCTCGCCGCTCTGGTGCTGTTCGCCGACTACACCCATTCGCTGGAGTCGCGCGGCATCAGCGCCAGTTTCGACCTCAGCAACCCCAAGGTCATCATCGGGCTGTTCATCGGGGGCCTGATCCCCTACCTCTTCGGTGCGATGGCGATGGAGGCAGTGGGCCGCGCCGCCGGCTCGGTGGTCGAGGAAGTGCGGCGCCAATTCCGCGAGATCAAGGGCATCATGGAAGGCACTGCCAAGCCCGAGTACGGCAAGGCAGTCGACATGCTGACCAGCGCAGCCATCAAGGAGATGATGATCCCGTCGCTTCTGCCGGTGGTGGTGCCGATCTTGGTGGGCCTGATCCTTGGCGCCGAGGCGCTCGGCGGCCTGTTGATGGGCACCATCGTCACGGGTCTGTTCGTGGCGATCAGCATGTGCACCGGCGGCGGCGCATGGGACAACGCCAAGAAGTACATCGAAGACGGTCATCACGGCGGCAAAGGCAGCGACGCCCACAAGGCCGCCGTCACCGGCGACACCGTGGGAGACCCCTACAAGGACACCGCCGGACCGGCGGTCAACCCGCTGATCAAGATCATCAACATCGTCGCGTTGTTGATCGTGCCGCTGCTGCCGGTGCCGGCAGCCTCGACGGCCGCATCGCAAGATGCCAAGCCGGCAATGGTTGCCCCGGCGGCGACGCCCGCCAGCCAGGCCGCACCGGTGACACCGGCGGAGCCCGCGGCGTCGAAGTAACACCACCGCGGCTCGCGATCGATGGGTCGGCCCCGGGGCCGGCCCATTTCTCTTTGATCGGAACCCTCTTGGGTCAGAACCGCTCGGAGATGAACATGCCCGCGTGGTCGGGCGACTTGTACGAGGTGTCGATCCGCCGCTTGGGCAACTTGACCTTGTCGCTTTTCAGGGCCTTGTACGGCACGTGCGCCAGCAGGTGGCTGATGATGTTCAGGCGCGCGCGCCGCTTGTCGTCGGAGCGCGCCAGGAACCACGGCGCGTAGCCGGTGTGGGTGGCAGCAAGCATGTCATCGCGCGCCTTGGTGTACTCGTTCCACGCGGTGTACGAACGAACGTCCATCGGCGACAACTTCCAGATCTTGCGCCCGTCGTTGATGCGCGACTCCAGGCGACGCGTCTGCTCGTCGGGATTCACCTCGAGCCAGTACTTCAGCAAGATGACGCCCGAGTCGACGATCGCTTTCTCCACCAACGGCACGGTCTGCAGGAAGCGCAACGCCTGGCCTTCGCTGCAGAACCCCATCACCCGCTCGACGCCGGCGCGGTTGTACCAGCTGCGGTCGAAGATCACCACCTCGCCGGCGGCGGGCAGGTGCGGCAGGTAGCGCTGCACGAACATCTGGCTCTTCTCGCGTTCGGTCGGGGTCGGCAGCGCCATCACTCGGAAGACGCGCGGGCTCACCCGTTCGGTGATCGCCTTGATCGTGCCTCCCTTGCCGGCGCCGTCGCGGCCTTCGAACACGATGCACACCTTGAGGCCCTTGGCGACCACCCACTGCTGCAGGTTGACCAGTTCGACGTGCAGACGTTCGAGCTCGCGCTCGTAGTCCTTGCCGCTCATCGGCTCCGCGTCCGCACGCGGCCCGTCGGTCTGCTTGTCGACCTTCTTGTCGCCTTTCTTGTGCGCCTTCTTGCCGGCGGAGGCTTTCTTCGCGTGTTTCGATGCGGTGGCGTTCATGCTTGCTTCTCTCTCGGTGGTTGGACGGTGGCCATGGACGGTCAACCGGCCGGTGCCGCAGTCGGCGCGGGCGGCTGGGCCTCGTACTTCGAGACCGCGCTCTCCAGGTTGAAGAACAGGCGTTCGCGGCCCATGCGATCCCACAGGCCGGAGCGTTCGGCCATCGCGCGGGTCTCGGGGTTCATGGCGGCCAGCCACAACGCGATGCCGTTGTCGCGCAGCCGCTGCTCGGCTTCCATCAACATTTTCAGCGCCGTGTACTCGATGTCGAGCAGCGCGCTGCAGTCGAATACGACGACCCGCGGCTTGGTTTGCTCGATGCGCTCCATGATGCCGTCGCCGATGCGCTGCGCATTGGCGAAGAAGACGCGGCCCTCCGCGCGCACCAGCAGCAAGCCGGGCCAGGTCTCGTCGCTCGGATACTCCGGCGACAGCGGTCGGAACACGTTGGTGCCGCGCTTGCGGCCGAGCCGATAGACCGGCGGGCTGTACGACTGATAGACCAGCGACAGCAGCGACATGATCACCGCGATCACGATGCCTTTCAAAGTGCCGAGCAGGATCACGCCGATGCACGCGATCACCGCCCAGCGGAACTCGACCGCGCGCACGCGCAGGATGGCAGCAAACTCCTTGGGCTGGATCAGCTCGATCGAATAGGCGATCACCACCGCCGCCAGCGCGGCCTGTGGCATGCGCGCAATCAGCGGAGCCAGCACCAGCATCGTGGCCACCGCCGTGACGGCAGTGACCAGCGCGGCGAGTTGGGTGCGCGCACCGGCGCGCCGGTTCACCGCGGTCTGCGACGTGCCGCCACCTGCCGACATGGCCCCCAGCACGCTGCCGCCGACATTGGCGAGCCCGACTGCGAGCAACTCGCGGTTCGGCTGCAGAGGGGGCTCGCCCGGCGTCTTGAACGCGCGTGCCGCCGCGATCGATTCGGTGAAGCTCATCAGAGCGATGCCGGTGGCCGCCGGCCACAGCGCCTGCACCAGGCCGAGCTGCGGCCACGTCCAGTTCGGCAGGCCGCTCGGCACCTGACCGACCGCCTCGACGCCGGCTGCCGACAGCCCCAGCAGGCTCGACAGCGCAATCGCCACCGCGATCGCGATCAGCGGCGCAGGCGCCTTCGGCACGAAATGCTCGAGGCCGAAGATCATCACGAACAGCACCACCGCGAGCGCAAGCGTCGGCAGCGACGTGTCGGGTGCATGCTGCGCCAGCGTGACCAGGTCGCGCAAGAACCCTTCCTTGTGAATGTGCACGCCGAGCAGCTTGGGGATCTGGTCGACCACGATCACGAGCCCGATGCCGGCCTTGAAGCCGACCAGCACCGGCTCGGAGATGAAATTGGCCACGAAGCCCAGCCGCAACGCGGCGGCCAGCAGCAGCATCGCGCCAACCAGCAGCGCCAGGGTCGCGCCGGCGGTCACCAGCGACACCGCACTGCCCTCGGGTGCGGCCGCGCCGAGCGCGGCCGCGGACAAGATCGCCAATGTGGTCGTCGAGCTGACGCTCAGCACACGCGAGCTGCCGAGCAGCGCATAGATCACCATCGGCACGAACGCGGTATACAAACCCACTTGCGGCGGCAGCCCGGCCACGGTGGCGTACGCCATCGCCTTCGGAATCACCACGGCCGCCGACGTGAGGCCGGCCATTACATCCTGGCTCAGCCACGCCTTCCGATAGCCGCCGAGCCACCACGCACGCGCGCCGGAGGCGACCGCGATCGGGGATTCGATGGCCATCGGCGGTTCCACTGCTCAGGGGTCAGAGCGTGCGCAGCGCTTGCGCCAGCGTGTCCTGGCGCGGCGGCAGCTCGCTGCGCGGGATGCGCACGAACACGATCGCGGCTCGCAAGCCGTCGCCGATCGACAACTCGGCCAGCGACAGATCGTCGGCCTCCTCGGCCGAGCCGGCATCGACCTTCACCCCCATGCGGTTGACACGCAAAGCCACGCCGTCCAGTGCCACATGGCGTTGCGGCTCGCCGAGCACTGCC
>Ga0068860_100000676_pt1 | contig 39429 bp, 37 predicted proteins | sample KBSSwiS32_FD_66597 | JGI IMG/M metagenome (GOLD analysis project Ga0068860, IMG submission 66597) | Switchgrass rhizosphere microbial communities from Kellogg Biological Station, Michigan, USA - KBS Switchgrass S3-2 | ecosystem: Host-associated > Plants > Roots > Rhizosphere > Soil ... | reverse complement strand
AAGGAGCGAATTCACGCGCCGTTCGAGAGCGCCCTGGTCCGCGCGACGATCCGCGCGCCGGAGGTCGCGGCGAGGCTGTCGCCGTTCAGGCCTTGCGGTTGTCGCATCGAGCAGCGCGCCGCGAGGTACCTCGACCAGACCTATCGCCAGGTGGTCCCGCTCTACGAGCTGGAGAAGGCGGGCGGCCTTGCGTTCGGCGATCCCCGGGGAACGGCCTTCGCGCGCGATCAACTCGCCCGGGGCGCATCGGAACTGCGTGACCAGATCGTCGAGGCGTGGCAGGCGAGCGGGAACGAGACCGTCGGTTGGAAACCGATCGCTGTTTCCGACGTCGTCGCAGGGCGGATCGATCCCTTCCCCTCGCTCTTCGGAGTGGACTGATGACCATCCCCCAATTCGGCGAACACGACGCGGGCCGTGACTATCCCGATCGGCCAGCCGCCTTCGCGATCATCGAGGAGGGCGGGAAGATCGCTTGCGTCGAGGTGGCCTGGCGCAACGGCGGGCGGAAGCTCGATCTGCCGGGCGGGGGGATCGATCCGGGCGAGAGCGCAGCCGAGGCGGCGGAGCGCGAATGTGGGGAGGAGGCCGGGCTGAAGGTCGCCGTCACGGCGGAGCCGTTTGCTCGCGCCGACCACTACTTCGTCAACACCGAGGGCAAGCGCAACAACACCCGAGGCCAGTTTTTCGAGGCGCGGCTGGAAGGCGAGGCGCCGGAGCTGAAGATCGAGGACGACCATCGCCTGCTGTGGCTGGAGCCGCTGGAGGCGATCAGGCGATTCGACCGCGACTCTCACGCCTGGGCGGTCGTGGCCTGGCTGCGCCAGGGCGAGGCTTAGCGCGACGCGGTCTTGCGGCGCGCAGCGGGCTTGCGGGGCGCCGGGCTCGACGCGCGTTCGCGGCCAGCGCGCGCCTGGGCGCGCTGTAGGACAGCCGGACGGTGCTTTTCGCATTCCGCCAGAATGTCCTCCAGTTCCTTGTCCGACAGGTGCTCGATGCCGATGAACTCGTTCTTCGCCTGGGTGGCGCGGATCAGCTCGTCGAGCTTGGCCTGCAGGGCGGCGTTGTCGCGGTTCTGGGTGTTCTGGATCAGGAAGACCATCAGGAAGGTGACGATGGTGGTCCCGGTGTTGATAATCAGCTGCCAGGTGTCGGAGTAGCGGAAGATCGGCCCGCTGGCGCCCCAGGCCACAATGACCAGGCAGCAGCCCAGGAAGGTGAGGGGGCGGCCGGTCCAGCGCGACACGATGCTGGCGATATGGTCGAACGTCTCTCTGAAGGGCGGCATGTGCCGGATGGCCTCTCGCGGGTTTGCGTCGCCCCTGCTGAACGGCTACTGCGGGGGCCTGTTCCGGAGGCCCCATGGCTGAGCTCCCGTCACCCGCGCAACTGATCGACGGCAAGGTCTACGCCGAGCGCGTCCGCGCGCAGGTCGCCGAAGATGTGGCGTGGCTGCGGCGTGAACACGGCATCCAGCCGGGGCTGGCCGTGGTGCTTGTCGGCGAGGATGCAGCGAGTCAGGTCTATGTCCGTTCCAAGGGCGAGCAATCGCTGGCGGCGGGCATGCACTCGGTCACCCATCGGCTTCCCGTCGACACAGCCCAGGTCGAGCTCCTGAAGCTGATCGCCGACCTGAACGGCGATCCGTTGATCCACGGCATCCTGGTCCAGTTGCCGCTGCCCAAGCATCTCGACGACAAGGTGGTGATCGCCGCCATCAGCCCGGACAAGGACGTCGACGGCCTGCATGTCGTGAACGCCGGCCGCCTGGCCAGCGGCCTTCCCGGACTTTACCCCTGCACGCCGCTCGGCAGCATGATCCTGCTGCGGGAGGTGCTGGGCGACCTTACCGGCAAGCGCGCGGTGGTGGTGGGCCGCTCGGTGCTGGTTGGCCGGCCGATCGCCCAACTGCTGCTACAGGCGGACTGCACCGTGACCATCGCCCACTCGCGCACGCACGACCTCCCTGCGGTATGCCGCGAGGCCGACATCCTAGTCGCCGCCGTCGGCCGCCCGCGGATGATCCGCGGCGAATGGATCAAGCCGGGCGCTGTGGTGATCGACGTGGGCATCAACCGCGTGCCCTTCGACGATCCGGAGAAGGCGGCGCAGGGCAAGACCAAGCTGGTGGGTGATGTCCACTTCAAGGAAGCGAGCCAGGTCGCCGGCGCCGTCACGCCGGTGCCCGGCGGCGTGGGCCTGATGACCGTCGCCGTGCTGCTGCAGAACACCGTGACGGCCGCTCGCCGCGCGGCGGGGCTCGATTAGCTCGCAGCGCGTTGGGCGGGTTCGATCTTGTCCGGGGCGGCTTCGGCGACCCGTGCGACGACGTCGAGCAGCAGATCGGGCGTGATCGGCTTGGTCAGATGGCCGTCGGCGCCCGCGGCGGCGGAGGCGGCGATGTGGTCCGGCATGGCGTTGGCGGTCAGCACATAGATCGGGGTGCGCGGGGCGCCGAGGGCGGCTTCGGCCTGGCGGATCAGGCGGATCGCGCTCAGCCCGTCCATCACCGGCATCTGCATGTCCATCAGCACCAGGTCGAACGCCTGGGTCTCGAAGGCGCTGACCGCCTGGGCGCCGTCGCACACTGAGGTCAGATCGACATCGACCGCTTCGAGGATCAATTCGACGACCCGCCGGTTGGTCGGATGGTCTTCCGCCAGCAACACCCTTAGGCCCTGGGCGCCGACCGCCGCGCTCGGGGTGAGGGGCTTGGACGCCGCGACGGGCGCGCAGCGCGTGAGCGGCAGTCTCAGGGCGAAGGTCGAGCCGACGCCGGGCTCCGAGGTCGCAGCGAGGTCGCCGCCCATGGCCCGCGCGAGCGTGCGCGAGATCGCCAGGCCGAGGCCGCTGCCGCCGTAGCGGCGCGTGATGGAGCCGTCGCCCTGCTCGAAACGTGAGAACAGGCGCGCCGCGGTCTCGTCGTCGAAGCCGATGCCGCTGTCGCGCACCTCGAACTGAAGCTCGGGCTGGTCGGCGTCGCCGGTCGCGCCGACATGCACGGCGATGGCGCCTTCGGCCGTGAACTTCACGGCGTTGCTGAGCAAGTTCGAGAGGACCTGGCGGATCCGCGCGGCGTCGCCGAGGTAGGAGCCCTGCGCTTCAGGCGCGACCGTGACTTGCAGATCGAGGCCTTTGGCGGTGGCCGCGGCGTCGAACAGCGAGGTGCAGGCGCTGAGCGAGCTGGCCAGCTCGAACGGCTCGCGGCGGATCTCCAGCGCGCCGGATTCCACTCGGGCGAGGTCGAGGATGTCGCTCAGCAGCGCCTGCAGCGAGGAGGCGGAATTGCAGACCAGCTCCACCATCTCGTGCTGCGCCGGCGTCAGTTCGGTCTTCACCAGCGCGCCGGCGACACCGAGCACGCCGTTCAGCGGAGTGCGGATCTCGTGGCTCATGTTGGCGAGGAATTGCGACTTGGCGATAGAGGCCGCCTCGGCGGCGTCGCGCGCCAGCTGCAGCTGCTTCGAACGCCAGCGTTCCCAGAAGTAAAGGCCGATGGGGATGAGCACGAGCGCGGCGATCAGCGCTGCGAGCGGGAATCCGAGAGAGCGGACGAGGCCCGCGCCCGGCGCCTCCGGCGACCAGGACAGCCGCGCGACCTCACGACCTTCGAAGTCCCGCAACGGCAAGATCGACCGCCCGGCGGTCGGCTTGGCGCCAGTCCTGACGAGGCGCACGTCGCGCATCAGGTTCGCCGAGGCGAAAGACTTGAGGAAGTCGGCGTCGACGGCCTGGCCGACGATGACCACCGGCGCGTGCGCGCTGGGCGTGGCATGTCCGAAATCCGGCTGCACCAGGGCGGCGGTGATCATGAAGGGCTGGTCGCCGATGCGAACAAGGGTGCTTGCATCGACGGGGTCGGAAACGAGCACCTTCGATGGGCCCGGGCGGCGCTGGATCGTGGCCTCTCGCGCACGGATCGAGGCCACCACGCTCGACAGCTCACCCTGCAGCGCGGGCCAGACCCGTCGGGCGTCGCCGCCACTCAGGTGGCTGAGCAGCACCTTGCCGTCATCGTCGATGACGATCACCAGCTCGTACCCGCTGGTCTCGGTGAAGAAGGCGATCATGTTGGTCTCGGCCCAGGCCGGGTCGAAGCCAAGATCGAGGTTGCGAACCGCGTCGTCCCAGACCGTTTCGGTCATGACCGTGCGGGCCATGACGCGCTTGTGAATCTCCCAGGCGTTGGCCGCAAGGCGCTCTTCGTGCGCGGCTGCGACCTCGTCGGTTCTCGCCGCCGCGGCGTGCATGGTCCAGGCGATCGCCGAGACCGGAACCAGCAGGCAGGCCAGCAGGACGGCGATCAGCTTTCGGCGGGTGCGCGGCTCTAGGGACAAGGCGGATCTCGTTCGACGATCGCTGTAATGAGCCCGAGCGCCGCTAATCTTACGTAAACCCGGCGAGAAACTGTCGATCTCCACCTATGCGTGCGGCGAGCTGGCGTAGGGGCCGGACCCGTCGAACGTCAGATGGCGTAGCCGTTCGTCCAACCGACGATGTCGCCGAGCACCTTGGCGAGCGCCTCGTTGTAGGCGGCGACGATCGAGCCAACCCGGTTCTGGTCCGCCTGCGCGCGCGCCTCGAAGACCTGCTCTGCGATCTGGCTCTGGCCGGGGCCGTGCGCGAGCACGGCGCGCACGCGGATCAGCACCGTCGGCCGCTCACCTGCGTAGTGGGTTTCGAAGTTGCGCACGTCGAGGCGCAGCGCCAGCGCTGCACGCCCCGCTTCACCGCGCGCCACCAGGCGCAGATGCCCCGGCGCGGAGTCGAAGGCGGTGGACACGGCTTCATCGAACAGCACTTCCGCGGGCGCCACCCAGCGGACCTCGGCGATGTAGGCGGCGCGATCGCCGGTGACCGTCAGAATGCGATCGCCGGCGGATTCCCGCTGGAATCCTCCGCCCGCGCGAAACACGCCGACCGCATCGGCGCGCGGCGGCGCGGCGGCGGAGGGAACGCCGAAGCGGTAGAGGTGCGAGGGCTTCTGCTTGGGCAGCAGCGAAACGCAGCCGGAAAGCGAGACCGCGACCAGCGCGAGGAGGGCGATGCGGCGGCGCAAGGCTGGGCGTCGTTCGTCGGGTCTCATGGCTTCACCTTGACTTCCTCGCCGGTCGGCTTGCTCAGCACGCCGGCGGGGCTGGCCTGCACCTCGTTGACCAGTCGTTGCAGCGACTGGGCGGTGGCCTGCAACTCGATCAGCGCCGCGGTGACCTGCGGCAGGCCACGGTTCGCGAAATCCTCGGTCGGCGCCTCCAGGTTTGCGATCATCTTGCGCGCCGAGGCCGCGGCCTGCTTGGCCTCTTCCGCCGCGTCGGCGACGTTCTTCACCGTCCGGCGTCCGTCGGTGTTCAGAACCTCATTGGTCGTCGCGGCGACCTGGGAGAGCTGCTGGGCCGCCGAGTCGAGGTCCTGAAGCGCCCTCTGAGCGTCGGCGACGATCTGCTTGCGCTGCCGCAGCTCCGCGGTCACGGCCTGGGCGTCGGAGACCGCGGCCGAGAAGCTCTTGATGTTCTGGTCGGAGAGCACGCGGTTGACGCGGTCCAGGGCCTCGATGGTGCGGGTCAGAACCGTGCCGCCGCCTTCCAGCAGGTCGGACAGCGTGCTGCGCTGGCTGCGGATCACCGGGATCTGGTCCTTGGCGACAGTGTCCTTGAGCAGCGGGCGCGACGGCGTGCCGGCGGTGATCTGTACGTAGTTCACGCCGGTGATTCCCTGCGGCTCGAGCGTCGCGTAGCTGTCGACGCGGATCGGCACGTCCGAGGTTACCCGCGCGCGGGCGATGACGCGGGCGGGGTTGGTGCGGTCCAGCGCGATCTTGGTCACCTCGCCGACCTTGATTCCGTTGAAATGCACCTCGCCGCCTTGGCTCAGGCCGCGCACCGGTCCCTGGAAGAGGATGTCGTAGGTGTCGTAGTCGCGGGTGAACTGTAGGCGTGCGAGCCACACCACGAAGATGACCAGGCCCACGAACAGGATCAGCGAGGACGCGCCCACCAAGGCGTAATTTGCATTCTTTTCCATCAGGACTTCGGCCTCGCCTTCGCGGCGGCGCGACCGCGCGGCCCGAGGAAGTATTCGTGGATCCAAGGATGATTCGAGCTTTCCAGCTCGCGCACCGGCGCGACCGCGACGATCTTCTTGTCGGCCAGCACCGCGACGCGGTCGGTGATCTCGTAAAGGGTGTCCAGGTCGTGGGTGATCATCAGCACGGTCAGGTCGAGGCTGTCGGAGAGGTCCTTGATCAGGGCGTCGAAGGCTGCGGCGCTGATCGGGTCCAGACCCGCGGTCGGCTCGTCGAGAAACAGCAGGTCGGGATCGAGCGCCAGCGCCCGCGCCAGGCCCGCACGTTTGCGCATGCCGCCGGAGAGCTCCGCGGGCTTCAGCGCGCCAGCTTCCGGCTTAAGCCCCACCAGGGCGATTTTCAGCTCGGCCAGCTCATAGACCCGCGTCTTGGAGAGCCGGGTGTGCTCGAACATCGGCGCGGCGACGTTCTCGCGCACCGTGAGGTTGGAGAATAGCGCGCCCTGCTGGAAGAGCACGCCCCAGCGGCTGTTGATCTCGCTCCAGCGCCGCCGCGAGGCGTGCTCCAGGTCTTGGCCGAAGATGCGCACGACACCCGCGTGCGGGCGGCGCAGGCCGATGATGCTGTTGAGCAGCACAGACTTGCCCGCGCCCGAGCCGCCGACCACGCCCATCACCTCGCCGCGCTCGACTGTGAGGTCGACGTGGTCGTGAATGATGTGGTCGCCGAACGCATTGACCAGGCCCCTGACCTCGATCGCCGGGCCGTCGGACGCCAGCGGCTCGCCGGCGTCGAACGCGTCCTCGCGCGCCGGCCCGTTCAAATGTCCAGCTCCATGTAGATCAGGGCGAACGCCGCATCGATCATGATGATGGCGAAGATGGCGTGCACCACGGCCGCCGTCACCCGCCGGCCCAGCGATTCCACGTCGCCGCCGACTTCCAGGCCCTGCCGGCAGCCGATGCCGGCGATCACCGCCGCCATCACCGGCGCCTTGGAGAGCGCCACCCAGAAGTGATTTGCGCCGACGTTGTCGACGATACGCTGGAAGAAGAAGGTTGGGCTCAGATCCAGCACCGTCCAGACTACCACGAGGCCGCCGAACAGGCCCGCCAGCGTCGCCACGAAGGTCAAGAGCGGGATGGTGAGCAAGAGGGCGGCGAACCTCGGCAGCACCAGCGCTTCGTACGGATCGACCCCCAGCACCTGCATGGCGTCGATCTCCTGCTGCATCTTCATCGCGCCGATCTCGGCGGCGAAGGCGGAGGCGGATCGGCCGGCCAGCAGGACGGCGGTGATGATGATGTTGAATTCTCTGAGCACGGCGATGCCGATCAGTTCGACGGCGTAAACCTGCGCCCCGAACTGCTGCAGCATGTTGGCGCCGAGCAGGCCCACCACCGCGCCGATGAAGAAGGCGGTCGTGGCGACGATCGGAATGGCGTCGAACCCGGCTCGCTCCATCAGCGAGACGAGCGCCGGGAAGCGGATGCGGCGCGGATTGGCCACGGCGCGGGCGACGACCACCAGAAGATGGCCGAGGAACACCATGGTGTCGGTGGCCTCGACGGCCATGTCGACGACGCCTTTGCCCACGCGCACGGTGAGTTCGTGCAGGCCGCGCGCCCGCGGCGCCTTCGTCAGCTTTAAGGATCGGGCCTCCTGGACGAGTTGCAGCAGGCGCAGGGTTTCGGGGCGCGCGTCGACCCTGGCGAGGTCGAAGCCTTCTCCTGTGGCGCGAAGGATGGCGTAGGCCCCTGCGGTGTCCATCCGGCCGACGTCGTTCAGGTCGAGGGTCAGCCCCTCGCGTGCGCCGCGCGCTGCGTCCGCCAGCGCCGCGTCAACGCCTTCCACGCTGGCCGCCACCCAGTCGCCACGCAGCGTCAGGCGCGGTCCCTGTGGCGAACTGCTGAGGCTGAAGTCGGCGGATCTGTCCATCAGCGCCATGGGTCTCTGCGAACGCGACCGTTCATCCAGGATAGTCGCACATGCGGCCGGCGCGCGGCTGCGGCGCCTCCGGCCAACGTGACACGGCGTAGGTTGTTCCGTCGGGTTGCGGCGAGCCTGAGACGCGACATACGGCCACGGTCTCGCACAGGTCGGGCTTATGGCCAAGTTGGGCCTATTTTTGGCCCAAGTCGCACCGGATGCATGCTTCTAGTTGCGTCGCTCGCGTGGCGTCGCCGTTGGGCCAAGCTGATTGGGTGGAGAGTAGCCTTGAGCCGCCAGATCGAGTTCGCGGGGAAGTCGGGAGCGCGTTACCGCTATACGCCGTTGGAGGAGGACCGCTTCGTCCCGCCGGCCGGCGCGAATTTCATCATCATCGAGCACACTTCGGACGGGCCGAGCGTGGTCTACGCCGGCGAAACCGACAACCTCGCCAATCAGGCGTGGCGCCGGCCTCTGGAAGAGGCGCGCAAGACCTATACGGAAGCCAGGGTGCTCACCCGGCTCAACGTGACGCGCGCGATTCGAGAGGCCGAACGCGAGGATCTTATCGGGCAGTACAACCCGCCAATGAACCGCGGCGCGCCGAACTGATCATCGGCGAGCTCGCGCAACCGAAGCGGCGCCATTTGCGTTGGGTCGCCACGAAATCCTGACGCCTGACCGCCCGATGAACGGCGTCGACGGTCATCAGTCAGGGACAAAGGCGCAGGATTGCGCCGTGGCGAAGGAGAAACCCATGCGAAAACTCGTTCTGGCCGCGCTCGCGGCCAGCACCGCCTTGACGGGCGCGCTGAGCGCCGGCGTGGCGTCCGCGCAGCCTTACGACCGCGATCGTCACTACGACCACGATCGTCGGGATGATCGTCGCGACCACGACCGTCGCGACTGGAACCGTGGTGATCACCGGCGCAATTGGGACCGCTGGTACAGCCAGGATCGCTGGCGCGGCGGCACGCACTATTACGGCGGCAAGTACGGCTACAATGGCTATCGCGGCCATTGGCGCACCGGTCAGCGTTATCCCTACTGGCGCGACAACGCCTACGTGATCCAGGACTATCGCGCCTACCGGCTTCCGCCGCCGCGGGCCGGCTACCGTTACTATCGTGACGACAATGGCGACATCGTCATGGCCGCTATCGCTTCCGGCGTGATAGGCCTCATCATCGGTTCGCAGATCAACTAAGGCGTCGGATTTAGCGGGGCGGCGAATCGGCCGCCCTGCAACTCCGGACGATCGGCTTCGCTCGGAACGCCGGTTTGCGGTTTCGCACGCACTGGCTCATTCTCTCGATCTGGTGCGGCCGGCGATTCGATGAGCGTCATTCCGATAACAATCCTTCGACTTTCCCTGCGCCTGGCCAACGCTTTCCTGCTTGAGGTGCTTGCGGCGACGCGCGGTGAGAAGGACTTCACCGACGCGCTGATCCTTGCCGCGCTGGTGCAGAGCAATTCCGCTCAGATTACCGGCGATCACAGCCTGCAGCAGCGTTACGGCGACTTCGCCTCGCCGCCGCCGGCTTCCATCCGTCGCCCGATAAGCATGAGCGGGCTTGCCGCCTCGCTTGGCCTGCCCTTCGAGACGGTGCGCCGTCGCATCAAGCGACTCGCGGCCGCCGGGGTGTGCGAGATCACGCCCGAAGGCGCCCGCTACGCCGAGACCGTGCTCAGGTCGCCTGAGCTCGAGAGCGCGATGGGGGCGATCTATGCGGCCGCCCGCAGCTTCTATTTCCGGCTGCGGCGTGCAGGATGCCTGGATTTCTTCGCGTCGCAGCCCGGCCCGGTGTGGTCGGGCAAGGCGCCGCCGCTTCGCATCGTCTACCGCGCGTCCAATGACTATTTCCTGCGAATGATGGAGCACCTGCTGCCGCGGGTCGCCAATCTATCGCAAGCCTTCATCCTGCTGACGGTGGTGCGGATCAATACGGCGGGCTTTCCCGACACGATGCATGGCGGTGAGGGCGCCGAGGCCGAGGCGTTCCCGCCCGACGCCTATCGCAAGCCCGCGCGCGCCGGAGAGGTCGCCGCGGCGCTTGGCCTGCCCAACGAAACGGTGCGCCGCAATCTCCTCGCGCTGGTGGAGGAGGGGCGCTGCGAGCGGACGGCCGCCGGCTATATCGTCCCGGCCGCCGTGCTGGCCCGGGCGAATGTGCTGGTCGCCTGGGACGCCAATCTTCGCGATTTGACGCGCATGTTCAGCGACCTCAACGAGAACGGCGTGCTCGGTTTGTGGGAGGCTGAGATCACGCAGGCGCATGCTTCCGGCGGACGGGTCTGAGCGCCCCTGCTGACGACGGATCGGCAACCACCTGCGCCTTGCCGGGTTTCCTAGGGGTTCATTTTGCAGGAGCGCCTGATGCCGCATAAGCAAACCGAAGAGGAAGCCAAGCGAGCCTTCACCCACGGCTCCAGCGGCTCCAACGCGGACATGGCCGTGGAGGGCCGCCCCAAGCACGAGGACCGTCACATCGAGGTTCCTCACGCCCGCGCTGCGGAGCCGCTTCCCGAAGGAGAGAAGCACGATCACCTGGCCGACAAGAAGGCCGAAGCCGAGAGCGATCAGGACGCCCTGTTGGACGAGGCGCTCGAGGAGACCTTCCCCGGCAGCGATCCGATCAGCCCCAAACACATCACCTGAACCTCAGAGAAGGTTGAGCAAAGTGGATGCGGCTTTGCGCCCGCAACCCGCTCAACTCTTCTAGGACTGGGCCGCGCCCAGCGTGTCCGCCATCTTCGCCCGCCGCAGGCCCATCGGCAGCGGCGGGCCGGTGGTGGTGTCCACTGCCGTCTGGTGCTCGATTTCGGAGTTGAGCTCGGCGCCCGCCAGCACGACCATCGCCGACAGATAGATCCACATCATCAGCCCGATCGCGGCGCCGAGCGAGCCGTAGGTCTTGTCGTAATGGGCGAAGTTGCCGACGTAGACCGAGAACAGCATCGACCCGAGCAGCCAGAACGCCACAACTCCGCCGCTGCCCCAGGTGATCCAGCGCCAGCGCACCGGCTCACGGCTCGGCCCGTAGCGGTAGAGCAGCGCGAGCCCCACGGTGAGAAGGGCCGCAAGGATCGGCCAACTGATCCAGCTCAAGGCCGCCGCCATCTGCGGCCCAGCCACCGCCTCGACAGCCGGCGGCGCTGCGATCAGGGCGACGCTCAGGATGACGAAGGCGAGGAATCCGACCGTGAAGGCGAGCGAGATCAGCGTCCGCGTCACCAGAGGCCGATCCTCCTTTTCCTCGTAGGCGATGTTGAGCCCGGTGATGATCGCCTTCACCGCTCCGTTTGCGCTCCAGATCGAGGCCAGAAGGCCGAGGATGAAGCCGAGCGACTGGCCGCCCTTGTCGCCCTGCGCCAGCCGGATCATCTGGTCGGCCAGGAAGTCCATGACGCCGGCGGGCACGATGAACGCGAGGATGCGAAGCTGGCGGTAGGCTTCCGCCGGATCGGCGAACAGGCCGTAGAGCGAGACGAAGGCTGCGAGGCCGGGGAACAACGCCAGCAGTGTGTAGAAGGTGACGCCGGCGGCGACCAACGGAACCTGGTCCTCGGCCACTTCCTTGCGGGTGCGATTGAGAATGTCCTTCCAGCCCTGCTGCGGAATGTGCCGCGGCGAGGCGGCGTGGCGACCGCGTCCCCGCTCGAGTTCCGCGGACCTTGGCGCATGACGTTTGTGGCGGTCGCCGTCGCCCTGCAGCAGTGCGACGCCGGTTCCCGCCAGCACCACCAAGGGAGCCAGATCCCAGGCGAGGCTTTCGGGGCCTCGCGGGTGCGGCTGCTCCTTGCGGCGCCGGCGCATGGCGTCTGCTCCCTTGCTAGATCCTGGCTGGGCGCCAATGCATGGCGCCGAGCCTCGGTTCCGCGGGATCAGGCCGTGGCGCGCAGGGCCTCGTAGGCCTCATGGGCCTCCATCCACTCCAATTCGGCGGTCTCTACGGCCGCCTGGGCGGCTTGCCGGCGGCGGCCGAGGTCGGCGGCCTTGCTCGGATCGCCGTTGAAAACGTCCGGAGCGGCGAGCGCCGCGTCGATCTGGGCAAGCGCCTCAGAAGCCTTGGCGAGCGTCGCCTCGGCGGCTTCCGCGCGCCTGCGGGCGGTGCCGGTCGGAACCTTGGTGCGCGGCGCAGGCGCGGGCGGCGAAGGTGCAGGCGGCTCCGGCGCGGCGCGAACCTGCGTCGGCGCGCGCGCGGCGACCCGGGCGCGGTCCAGCACCAGCTTCGCATAGTCGTCCATGTCGCCGTCGAACGGCTCGATCGTCCCGTCGCTGGCCAACCAGAGCCGATCGGCCACCAACTCCATCAACGAGCGGTCGTGTGTGATGAGGATCACCGCGCCTTCGTAGTCGTTCAGCGCGTCCAGCAGGGCGCGTCGGCTGTCGATGTCGAGGTGGTTGGTGGGCTCGTCGAGGATCAAGAGGTGCGGCGCCTCCATGGCTACAAGGTTCAGCAGCAAGCGCGCGCGCTCGCCGCCCGACAGGCTGCCGACCGTCGTCTCCGCCTTCTCGGCCCCGAAGCCGAAGGCGGCGATCACCGCGCGCCGTTTGGCTTCGGTCGCCTCCGGCAGCGCCCGGCGGATGATCGACAGCGGCGTGTCGGTCGGGTCCAGCGCCTCGATCTGGTGCTGGTGGAACCAGCCGACGTTCAGCTTGCCGGAGCGGTGCATGTGCCCGACCTCCAGCTTCAGCGCGCCGGCGGCGAGCTTGGCGAAGGTCGATTTGCCCGCACCGTTGACGCCCAGCAGGCCGATGCGGTCGTCGACGTCGAGCCGCAGGTTCATCTTCTTCAGGATCGGCGGCCCGCCGTAGCCCGCAACGCCGTCCTCGATGCGCAGCAGCGGCGGCGCCAGCGGCCGCTCGGGCGAGGGCAGTGTGAAGGGCGTCACCCGCTCGTCCGCCGCAGCGGCGATCGGCGGTAGCTTCTCCAGCATCTTGATGCGCGACTGCGCCTGGCGGGCTTTGCTGGCCTTGGCGCGGAAGCGGTCGACGAAACTCTGCAGGTGCGCGCGCCGCGCGTCGATCTTGCTGCGCATCGCCTCCTGCAGGCGCAGCTTCTCGGCCAATTGCCGCTCGAAGGCATCGTAGCCGCCGGCGTACAGCTCGAGCTTTCCATCCTTGAGGTGAAGGGTGTAGTCGACCGAGTTGTTCAACAGTTCGCGGTCGTGGCTGATGACGATCGCCGAGTGCGGATACTTCTTCATTCGCGCTTCGAGCCAAAGCGCGCCTTCCAGATCGAGATAGTTGGTCGGTTCGTCAAGCAGCAGCAGGTCAGGCTCGGCGAACAGCGCCGCGGCCAGCGCCACGCGCATCCGCCAGCCGCCGGAGAACTCGGCCATCGGCCGGGCCAGGTCCGCCTGGCTGAAGCCGAGGCCGCTGAGGATCTCGGCTGCGCGCGAAGGGGCGCGGTCGGCGTCGATTTCGATCAGTCGGCCGTAGATGTCGCCGAGCTCGTCGGGCGGCGCCGTCTCCAGGCGGGCGAGCAAGGTCGCACGCTCGACGTCCGCGGCCAGCACAGTGTCGAGCAGGGTCTCCGGCGTCGCCGGATGCTCCTGGTCGACCGAGCCGATGCGCGCCTGTTTGGGGATGCTGATCTCGCCGCCGCCGTGGTGCAGCTGGCCGAGGATCAGCTTGAAGAGCGTGGATTTGCCGACGCCATTGCGGCCCACCAGGCCGACCTTGGCGTCCTTCGGCAGGGCGACGCTCGCCTTGTCGAAGAAGCGACGACCCCAGGCGTCGAAGACAAGTTCGCTGATCTGCAACATGGGAACGTCGAATTCGCTCGGTGTGGCGGGCGGCCGGATGTGGGGAGAAGCGGACGGCGCAGCAAGGCGCCGGCGCCGGCTCATATCAGATCGGATCGGGGATCGGGAGGCTCAGCCGAAGGCGGGCAGCACTTCGCCGCGGCATTCCCCAAGGCCGATCGAGACGAAGCCGTCCCGCGCTGCGCGTCCCTTGAGCACCACGACGTCGCCGTCCCCAAGGAAGGCGCGGCGCTCGCCGCCGGGCAGCGTGAGCGGCTCGCGCCCGCTCTGGGTCAGTTCCAGCAAGCTGCCGCCGCCGTCGATCCGCGGCGCCGAGACGGTTCCCGAGCCCAGGAGATCGCCGGCCTCCAAGTTGCAGCCGCCGCTGGTGTGATGGGCGACCATCTGCGCCGGCGTCCAATAGAGATCGGTGGCCGCGCTGCTGGCGATCCGCTGCGCGTCCAGGCCCGCGGCGCGCATCGCCGATGTCTGCAGCCAGGCTTCGAGCTCGACGGCGTAGGCGCCATTCGCCTGGTCGTCGTCGCTCAAAAGGTGGGGCAGGGGCTTGGGATCGCCGGCTGGTCGACGCGGCTGGGCGACCCGGAACGGCGCCAGCGCCTCGGCGGTGACGATCCAGGGCGAGACGCTGGTCATGAAGTTCTTCGCCAGGAACGGGCCGAGCGGCTGGTATTCCCAGGTCTGGATGTCGCGCGCGGACCAGTCGTTGAGCAGGCAGAAGCCGGCGATGGCCGCCTCCGCGTCGGCGATCGGCAGGGGCTCGCCCAGCGGATTGCCCGGCCCGATCCAGATGCCCAGCTCGAGCTCGATGTCCAACCTCGCGCTCGGCAGAAATTCCGGCGCGGCGGCGTTCGGCGGCAGCACCTGGCCGCGGGGCCGCCGCACCGGCTCGCCGCTGACCCGCACCGACGAGGCGCGGCCGTGGTAGGCGATCGGCACGTGCTTGTAGTTCGGAAGCAGCGGATTGTCGGGGCGGAAGATCCGCCCGACGGTCTCCGCATGATGGATGCCTGCGTAGAAGTCGGTGTAGTCGCCGATGCGCGCTGGCAGCCGCATTGCGCAGGTTTCCGCCGGCCTCAGCCAGGCGGCGGTCAGGTCACGCTCCGGCGCGTCCTTGGCGAGCAGCGCCGAGAGCCGCCGCCGCAACGCGCGCCGGACGCCGCCTGGTAGAGACAGAAAGGCGTTCAAGGTCGCGTCGCCGGCCAGCGCGGCCGCGGTCTGCGCGTCGCCCGACAGCAGGCCCGAGGCGCTGGCGCTCGCCAGGTCCAGCACAAGGTCGCCGATCGCCACGCCGCCGCGAGGCGGCTCCGACGGCTTCGGCTGGAAGACGCCGAACGGCAGGTTCTGGATCGGGAAGTCGCAATGGCCGTTGGCGCTTTCCACCCAGCTCTGCAGAGCCGCGTCGTGCGTCTCGTCGAGCGGCGGTCTCACCGTGGCGGCTCCGCCTTCGGGAAGCGGCGCCAGGCGTCGTCGTAGTCGGCCTGCAGCAGCGGGCTCGTGGCGGCGTAGCGCGTCGGCCGAAGCACCCGTCGGCTCTCGAACATGAAAGCCAGGGTGTTCTCGATCTTCTCCGGCTTCAGGGGCGCGGCGGAGGCCCGGCGCCAGGTCTCCACATCCGGCCCGTGCGCGCTCATGCAATTGTGTAGCGAGGCGCCGCCGGGAACGAACCCCTGGGCCTTGGCGTCGTAGACGCCGTCCACCAGGCCCATGAACTCGCTCATCACGTTGCGGTGGAACCAGGGCGGCCGGAATGTGTCCTCCGCCACGAGCCACCGGGGCGGAAAGATCACGAAATCGCAGTTGGCGACCCCAAGCGTGTCGGAAGGCGAGGTCAGAACCGTGAAGATCGACGGGTCGGGGTGGTCGAAGCTGATCGTGCCGATCGCGTTGAAGCGCGTCAGGTCGTAGACGTAGGGGGCGAGGTCGCCGTGCCAGGCCACGACGTCGAGCGGCGAGTGGTCGAGCGTGGTGGCCCACAGCCGACCCTGGAATTTCTGGATCAGCTCGGTGGGCGCGTCGCGATCCTCGTAGGCCGCGCGTGGCGTGAGGACGTCGCGCGGATTGGCCAGGCCGTTCGACCCGATGGGGCCGAGCTCGGGCAGGCGGAACATCGCGCCATAGTTCTCGCACACGTAGCCGCGCACGGGTCCGGCGGTCAGCTCGGCGCGAAACCGGACGCCGCGCGGAATGACCCCGACGTCGCCGGGGTGAAGCTCCAGCACGCCCATCTCGGTGATGAGCTTCAGCGCGCCTTGTTGCGGCACGATCAACAGCTCGCCGTCGGCATTGGCGAGGACCCGATCCGCCATCGAGCTGTTCGCGGCGTAGAGGTGCACGGCGAGGCCGGCGCCCTCGGCCGGATCTCCGGCGCCGGCATACGTGACGAGGCCGTCGACCAAGTCCGTGGGCGTTTCGGGCAGGGGAAGGGCGTCCCAGCGCAGGCGGTTGGGCGTGACGTGCTCCGCTGCAAATGGCCCGCTGGCGAGATGTTGTGCGCCGGCGTAGGGCGCAAATGACGCGTGGTCGGCGGAGGGGCGCAGTCGATAGAGCCACGTGCGCCGGTTATCGGCCCTGGGCGCGGTGAAGGCGGTCCCCGAGAGTTGCTCGGCGTAGAGCCCGAAGGGCGGGCGCTGCGGCGAGTTGCGGCCCTCGGGCAAGGCGCCGGCGATCGCTTCGGTCGCGAAGTGGTTGCCAAAGCCGGGCATGTAGCACTCCGGCCCTCTTGCGCGGTCGCCGCTCATCCGGCCCTCCGGTTCAGCTTCACCGAATCGAACACTGCCTGGGCTGCTCCGTTCCACCGCGCGTGCGGTAGGTTGACGCCCGTTAAGCCTGCCGCTGCACGGTTGGCTAAACAGGCAAGAGCAACCTCTCACCATGTGGGAGATGTAGCCATGGGTATTCGACTGGTCGGCTTTCCGGTGGCCGGCGGCGGCGGCCGCGAAGTGTACGTGAACCCCGAGCAGGTAGTCTGCCTGCTGGATATCGGCGGCGACCGTGCGCAGATCGTGACCACCGGCCTTTCGGGCCAGACCTCCATGAGCCTGATCGTGGAACGGCCGGTCGAGGCGGTGTTCCGCGCTCTGATGGGCGCGCAGCGCGAAGGCGTGCACCTTCGCGGGCGCTCGGTCGCGAGCCGCCCCATGGCGCCTGGCGGCGTCGTCGCCGCCTAGGATCCCATCTCCCCCAAGCCGGCGATGCGGGCGAGGCCGGCCACGGCCAGGTGGCGCGCGAGCTCTTCGGCGATGTCGTCCAGCGCCCGATCGATCCGGTCCCCATGGTTCCCGCCGTCACTCTCGGCGCCGAGGCTCCGCAAGAACGCCGTGCGGAAGCTTGCGGCGTCGAATAGGCCGTGCACATACCCGCCCTGGATACGGCCGTCCGTCGACACCGCTCCATGCGGGCCTTCGCCATCGAGACGTAGGAACGGACGCTGCAGGCCCGGGCCGGTCGTCTCGCCCACGTGGATCTCGTAGCCGTGGAGCCGCGCGCCGTCCCCATCCGTGCCCGAGACCCGGCGCAGCGTCTTGGCGCGGGTGAGCACGCTCTCGACATCGAGCAGGCCCAGGCCGGACGCCTCGCCCGGCGGCCCCTCGATCCCCTGCGGGTCGGAGATGCGGCGCCCCAACATCTGATAGCCGCCGCAGACCCCGAGCACGCGGCCACCCCGGCGGACGTGTGCGGCGAGGTCGATGTCCCAGCCCTGGGCGCGGAGGAAGGCGAGATCGGCCAGCGTCGCCTTGGTGCCGGGCAGGATCACCAGATTGGCGTCGCCCGGCAGCGGCTGACCCGGCGGCACGAAGGTCAGAGCCAACTCTCGTTCGGCGCGAAGAGGGTCGAAGTCGTCGAAGTTCGCGATGCGTGACAGCATCGGCACGGCGACCTTCACTCGTCCGGCGCTGGTCCCGGCGGCTTGTTCGAGGACCACCGCGTCTTCCGCGGGCAGCCGGGCCGCGGCAGCCAGCCAGGGAACCAGGCCCAGATCGGGCCAGCCGGTGCGCTCGACGATGCTCCGGCGTCCTTCGTCGAAAAGCTGCGGATCGCCACGAAACTTGTTGATGATGAAGCCCTTTATCGCCGCCGCATCGCTCGGGTCGAGAACCGCCTTTGCGCCGACCAGCGCGGCGATGACGTGGCCTCGGTCGATATCGCCCACCAACACGACAGGGACCTCGGCGGCGAGCGCGAAGCCCATGTTGGCGATGTCGCCGGCGCGCAGGTTGATCTCGGCGGGGCTGCCGGCGCCCTCGACCAGCACCAGGTCGCAGTCGGCCTTCAGCGCCCGATAGCTCGCCAAAACCACCTCGAGCAGCTCACCTTTGCGGCCCTGGTAGGCGGCCGCGTCTCGGGTTCCCTGCACGCGGCCGCGGACGACGATCTGGGCCGAGCGGTCGCTCTGCGGCTTGATCAGCACCGGGTTCATGTCGAGGGTCGGCGCCACCCGGCAAGCCAGCGCCTGCAGCGCCTGAGCGCGGCCGATCTCGCCCCCATCGGCGGTGACCGCGGCGTTGTTGGACATGTTCTGCGGCTTGAACGGGCGCACCGTGAGTCCGCGGTTGGCGAACAGCCGGCAAAGGCCCGCCGTCAGGACGGACTTGCCGACGTCGGAGCCGCAGCCTTGCAGCATCAAAGCCGCCGTCATGCGCGTCGCCGCTATTCCATCGCCGCCGTGTGGCCGCCCATCGCGCTGCGTCCCTTACGGACCAGCAGCAGCAGCGGCAGCACCACCAGCGAGGCGAACATCAGGAACCGGTAGTCGTTGAGGTAGGCCACGAAGGCGGCCTGGTGGGTCACGTAATCATCCACTGCCGGCAGTCCGCTGAGCGCGCCCGGGTGGACGCGACGGGCGATCTCCAGCGTACCCGGATCCGCCGCCGGCGCGCCGAAGATCGCGGCGAGGGACTCGTGCATGGTCTGAGTGTTGCGCACCAGCATAAAGAGGGTGATCGAGATGCCGATCGAACTGCCGAGATTGCGCATCAGCGAGATCAGCGCCGCGCCTTCGTTGCGCAACTCGTCGGGAAGGGTGCTGAAGGCCAGCGCGGTGACGGGGACACGAGCTTACCGCCGGGGCTGGTCGACGTCCCGCACCGCGCCGCGCGAGGCGCTGGTGGTGAAGGCGGCGTAGGCGCGCAGCGCGGTGGAGACCTTTCGCTCGCGGTGACCGGGCTTCCAGGCCTGCTCGCCCTTGGTCTCCATCGCCGCGCGGCGCTCGGCGATCACCGCTTCGCTCACCGCCAGGGTGATGCTGCGGCTCGGAATGTCGATCTCGATCCGGTCGCCATCTTCGACCAGGCCGATCAGGCCGCCCTCCGCCGCTTCCGGCGAGGCGTGACCGATGGAGAGCCCCGAGGTGCCGCCGGAGAAGCGCCCGTCGGTGATCAGGGCGCAGGCTTTCCCCAATCCCTTCGATTTCAGGTAGCTCGTCGGATAGAGCATTTCCTGCATGCCGGGGCCGCCGCGCGGGCCCTCGTAGCGAATGACGACCACGTCGCCGGCCACGACCTTGCCGGTCAGGATAGCGCTGACAGCGGCGTCCTGGCTCTCGTACACCTTGGCCGGTCCGGTGAACTTCAGGATGCTCTCGTCGACGCCGGCGGTCTTCACGATGCAACCGTCGAGGGCGAGGTTACCCTTCAGCACGGCCAGGCCGCCGTCCTTCGAGAAGGCGTGCTCGACGTCGCGAATGACGCCGGCCTCGCGGTCGACATCCAGCTCGTCCCAGCGGCGGTTCTGGCTGAAGGCCACCTGGGTCGGCACGCCGCCGGGTGCGGCACGATAGAAGGTGCGAACAGTGTCGCTGTCGGTTCGCCGCACGTCCCAGCGGTCCAGCGCCTCGCCAAGCGTCGCGCTGTGCACGGTCGAGCAGTCGGCGTGGATGAGTCCGCCGCGCTCCAGCTCGCCGAGGATCGCCATGATGCCGCCAGCCCGGTGAACGTCCTCCATGTGCACGTCGGACTTCGCCGGCGCCACCTTCGAAAGGCACGGCACCTTCCGCGACAGCCGATCGATGTCCTCCATGGTGAAGTCGATGCCGCCCTCGTGGGCCGCGGCCAGCAAGTGCAGCACGGTGTTGGTCGAGCCGCCCATGGCGATATCCAGGCTCATGGCATTCTCGAACGCCTTGAAGCTGGCGATCGAGCGCGGCAGCACGCGCGCGTCGTCCTGCTCGTACCAGCGTTGGGTGATGTCGACGATCAAGCGGCCGGCCTCGAGGAAAAGACGCTCCCGATCGGCGTGGGTCGCCAGCGTGGAACCGTTGCCGGGCAGGGAGAGGCCCAGCGCCTCGGTCAGGCAGTTCATCGAATTGGCCGTGAACATGCCCGAGCAGGAGCCGCAGGTCGGGCAGGCCGACCGCTCGATGGCGGCGACCTCGGCGTCGGAGACGCTGTCGTCGGCGGCGGCGACCATGGCGTCGACGAGATCGAGCGCGACCTCCTTGCCCTTAAGGATCACCTTGCCGGCCTCCATCGGGCCGCCGGAGACGAACACGGCCGGGATGTTGAGGCGCAGCGCCGCCATCAGCATGCCGGGCGTGATCTTGTCGCAATTTGAGATGCAGACCATGGCGTCGGCGGTGTGCGCCCCGACCATGTATTCGACGCTGTCGGCGATCAGGTCGCGCGAGGGCAGGCTGTAGAGCATGCCGTCGTGGCCCATGGCGATGCCGTCGTCGACGGCGATGGTGTTGAACTCCTTCGCCACGCCGCCGGCGCGCTCGATCTCGCGTGCGACCAACTGGCCGAGATCCTTCAGGTGCACGTGGCCGGGCACGAACTGGGTGAAGGAGTTGACCACCGCGATGATTGGCTTGCCGAAGTCGGTGTCCTTCATGCCCGTCGCGCGCCAGAGGCCCCGCGCGCCCGCCATGTTGCGGCCGTGCGTAGAGGTGCGAGAGCGATACGGAGGCATGGCGATATCTCGGGCAGGGGAAGGCGGGCGCAGGCCGCTCGGCCGCGCGCTTCTCAGGTACGTCGTTTCTCGGTCAGGTCAACCCGCGCGGGCGCGGGTGGTCCCTCAGAGCTGGCCGGGGCCCACGATGGGGCGCGGTGCCCGGCTCGCGCGATAGCGCTCGTCAGGATTGTCCGGGCCCGACGCCAGGATCACATAGTCGTCGTGCACCTCAAGCAGGACGCCGACGAAGGGGAAGTCCTGGAACTGGTCGGGTACGCGATAGCTGACCGTATCGCCGACCTTGAAGGTCGCCGGGTCCATGTTGAAATCGAACGGACAGGCGCCGTCGCCCATGCTTTGCATGTTGACACTCCGTGTTGACCGCATTGTGCCGAAGTCTGACGGCGCATTCCAGACGCCGCGATCGAGAGAACGCATGACTACGCTCTACGGAATCCGCAATTGCGACACGATGAAAAAGGCCTGGACCTGGCTCGACGAGCACGGCGTGGCCTACGAGTTCCATGACTACAAGAAGCAGGGGATCGACCGCGCGCGCCTCGAAGGCTGGGTGCGCAGGGCAGGTTGGGAGACCGTGCTGAACCGCGCCGGCACGACCTTCCGCAAGCTTACCGACGCCGACCGGCAGGGCCTCGATGCGGAGAAGGCAATCTGGCTGATGCTGGCCCAGCCCTCGATGATCAAGCGGCCAGTGCTGGAGCACGGCGACAATTTGCTCATCGGCTTCAAGTCGCCCGACTACGAGGCGTTGTTCGGCTGAACGGCGCAAGCGTGCTATGGGAGGCGCCAAAGCGTCCCCATATGTTTGGGGGCGCGCGTTCGTGCGCTTGTCAGTAGGAGACCTGATCCGTGTCGTCGCATCGCCCAGAGACCGCCCGCCGGCTCGCGGCCCCAGACATTACCGCGCGCAAGGGTAAGACGCCGATCGTCTGCCTGACCGCCTACACCACGCCGATGGCCGAGCTTCTCGACGACCATTGCGACCTGCTGCTTGTCGGCGATTCCGTTGGGATGGTGGTGCACGGCCTGCCGAACACGGTCGGCGTGACCATGGAGATGATGATCCTGCACGGCCAGGCGGTGATGCGCGGCTCAAAGAAGGCCATGGTGGTGGTCGACATGCCGTTCGGCTCCTACGAGGGCTCGCCGGAAGTCGCCTACGCCAACGCCGTGCGCCTGATGAAGGAAACCGGCGCCCAAGCGGTGAAGGTCGAGGTCGGCGAGACCGCAGCCGAGATCGTCGCCTTCATCACAAAGCGCGGCATTCCGGTGATGAGCCACGTCGGGCTGCTGCCCCAGGCTGTGCTGAAGGATGGCGCCTTCAAGGCCAAGGGCAAGGCCGCCGAAGAGCGTCAGCGCATTCTCGATCTGGCGCGCGCCAGCGAGGAGGCCGGCGCTTTCGCCATCGTGGTCGAGGGCGTGGCCGAGGGATTGGCCCGGGAAATCACCCAAGCCGTCGGCGTGCCGACCATAGGCATCGGCGCCTCGGCCGGCTGCGACGGCCAGGTGCTGGTGATCGACGACATGCTGGGCCTGTTTTCCTGGACGCCGAAGTTCGTGCGCCGCTACGCCGACCTGAAGGGTGAGATCAGCCGCGCCGTCGAGGCCTATGCCGCTGACGTCCGCGAGCGGCGCTTCCCCGGGCCGGGCGAGATCTATTACGCCAAGGCCGGTTAGGAAGCTCTCCCGGCGGACGTCGGCAGAAGCTTCGAGCGTTGCAGGCGCCGACGCCGCGCTATAGGTTCGCCGCCTCTGCGCGAAGCCTGCGCACCGAGTCCGGAGTCCCCGTTTGTCCGATCTGTTCGAAGAGGTCGAGGAGCGCATCCGCTCCGACCGTTACCGGGCGGCTGCGCTCAAGGTCTTGCCTTGGGTGCTGGGCCTCGCGGCGGTCGCTCTCGTGGCCTTCTTCGGCTGGTGGGGATGGACTCACTATCAGCAGCAGCAGATCGCCAAGGCTTCCGATCAGTACGCCGCTGGCCTCGAGGCTCTCGGCCAGGGGCGTGAACCGGACGCGGTGAAGCAGTTCACCGACGCCTCGAAATCGCAGGCCAAGGGCTACAAGTCGCTGGCGCTGATGCAACTGGCCGGCATCGAGCTTGCCAACAAGCGCGCGACGCCGGCCGTGAAGTTCTATGATCAGGCCGCGGCCGCCGGGTCGGATCCGGTCATCGCCGACGCCGCTCGCCTCCGGGCGGCCTTCATTCTGCTCGACACCGCGCCGCCCAAGGACGTGGAGGCGCGCCTGACCCCGCTGCTGCAGGACGGACGGCCCTATCGCATGGAGGCGCGCGAAGCGTTGGCCTTCAGCAAGCTGATGGCCGGCGACACGGCAGGCGCGCGCAGCGAGTTCGTGATCATCTCCAGTATGCTGGGCGCGCCCGAAGGCGCCCGCGACCGCGCCAAGGCCGCCATCGGCCTGATCGACTCCGGCTCGGCCAAGGCGGTCGCTTCGACCGTCCGCGCCGCCGCCGCGCTTCCACCCCCCGCCGCGCCGGTCATGCCCGCGCCGGCGCAAGCCCCTGGTCCTCAATGACGCTGCGTCGCCCCCGCATCCTTGCACTCGTCCTGGTCGCCGCCCTGTCGGCGAGCGGTTGCTCCACGGTGAGCAAGCTCAACCCGTTCCACGGCAAGGAGGGGCCCAAGGAGAAGGCCAGCGAGGGCGAGCGGATTTCGATCGTTCCCGCCGACCAGCGCCTGGAGCCTGCCGAAGCGCTCAAGGGGGTCGACTTCAGCCTACCGGCTCCCGCGGTGGTGACGGAATGGCCGGTGCCGGGCGGGACGCTCGAGCAGTCGGTGGCGCATGTCGACGCCGCACCGCAGCTCGACGTGGCCTGGAAGCGCGATATCGGCCGCAAGTCCGGCGGCGGCGTCTTCATCACCGCCCCGCCGATCGCGGCCAATGGCCGGATCTACGTGATGGACGCGGAGGCCAACGTCTCGGCGCACGACGCACAGAGCGGCGCTCAGGTGTGGCGCACCAATATCCGCCCCAATGACGGCAAGCGCGACCGCGAGGCCTTCGGTGGCGGCCTCGCCTACGCCGACGGCAAGCTCTACGCCTCTTCCGGCTACCGTGAAGTTGTCCAAATGGACGCTGCGACCGGCGGCGTTGGCTGGCGGACGCGTACGGAACAACCGATCCACGCCGCGCCGACCGTGGCCGGCGGTCGGGTCCTGGTGGTGGCGCTCGACAACACCCTGCTGACCTTCGACGCCGCCACCGGCGCGGCGGGCTGGAACTATCAGGCCCTGACCGAGCCGGCGCGCATCCTCGCCGCGTCGAGCCCGGCGGTCACCGGCGACACCGTTGTCGCGGCCTTCGGCTCGGGCGAGCTGGTGGCGCTTCGGCTACAGAACGGCGCGGACCTGTGGAGCGCGGGCCTCTCCCGCGCCAGCCAGACCAGCGCGCTTTCCGAGATCCGGGACATCCCCGGCCGCCCGGTGATCTACCAGGGCGACGTCTTTGCGGTCAGCCACTCCGGCGTCTTCGCCGCGACCGACCTGCGCACCGGTACAGCGCGCTGGACGCTTCCGGTGGTGGGCGTGACCACGCCTTGGGCGGCCGGCGATGTCGTCTATGTGGTCGCGCGCGATGGCCAGCTGATCTGCGCCTCCCGGGAGAGCGGCCAGATCTATTGGATGCACGACCTCAACGAGGGGGTTAAGCCGCGCAAGAAGGGCGGCCTATTTGGGCTCGGCGGGCGCACGCCGCCCAAGCCGCTGTGGTCGAGCCCGATCCTGGCCAATAACCGCGTCATTCTCGCCGGATCGAGCGGCGAGCTGGTGTCGGTCAACGCCAAGACGGGCGCCGTCGAGCGGCGGGCGAAGCTGGGCTCTCCGGTGCTCGTCGCGCCGATCGCGCTGGGCGGAATGATCTATATGGTCTCCGACAGCGGCCAGCTCATCGCCCTGCGCTGAGCGACGCGCTAAATAACGCCCCATGCCGCTTAAACTCGCGATCGTCGGGCGCCCGAACGTCGGGAAATCCACGCTGTTCAACCGCCTGGCGGGCAAAAAGCTCGCCATCGTCGACGACCAGCCGGGCGTGACCCGCGACCGGCGCTTCGCCGCTGGACGCCTGGGCGACCTCGACCTCGAGCTGATCGACACCGCCGGCTTCGAGAACGTCTCCGACGAGAGCCTGGAGGCGCGCATGCGCGCGCAGACCGAGCTGGCGATCGACGAAGCGGACGTGGCGCTGTTCGTGGTCGATGCGCGCGAGGGCGTGGCCCCGCTGGACGAGGTGTTCGCCGAGATACTGCGTCGGCGGGACAAGCCGGTGGTGCTGGCCGCCAACAAGGCGGAGGGCAAGGCTGGCGACGCGGGCGTCTTGGAGGCCTTTCGCCTCGGGCTGGGCGAGCCGGTGCCGATCAGCGCCGAGCATGGCGAGGGTATGGCGGACCTCTACGCCGCGCTTGCCGCCGTCGCCCGGGACGATGACGATGAGGAAGAGGATGGCGACAAGCCGGTGCGCATCGCCATCGTCGGCCGTCCGAACGCCGGAAAGTCGACACTGGTCAATCGGCTGATCGGCGAGGACCGGCTGCTCACCGGGCCGGAGGCCGGCATCACCCGCGACGCCATTCCGGTGGATTGGACCTATGAGGACCGGCCGGTTCGTCTGGTGGACACTGCGGGGCTGCGGCGCAAGGCCAAGGTGCAGGAGAAGCTAGAGAAGCTCTCCACGCAGGACAGCATCCGCGCCATCACCTTCGCCGAAGTGGTGATATTGGTGATGGACGCCACCCATCCGTTCGAGACGCAGGACCTGCAGATCGCCGACCTGGTCGAGCGCGAGGGCCGGGCGCTGGTGTTCGTGCTGGCCAAATGGGATCTGGTCGAAGATCCGCAGGCCCGGCTGGCGGAGTTCCGCGAGGAGGCGGAGCGTCAGCTGCCGCAGGTGCGCGGTACGCCGATCGTCGCCCTCTCGGCCGAGACCGGGCGCGGCCTGGAGCGGCTGATGCCGGCTGTGTTCAAGACCCACGCCGACTGGTCGACCAAGGTGAAGACCCGCGACCTGAATGACTGGCTGCAGATGGCCATCCAGCGCCACCCGCCGCCCGCTGTGAATGGACGCCGCATCAAGCCGAAGTACATGGCCCAGACCAAGGCCAGGCCGCCGACCTTCGTGCTGTTCGCCAGTCGCGCCGACCAGCTGCCCGAGAGCTACCGCCGCTACCTGATCAATTCGCTGCGGGAGAGCTTCGAGCTTCCCGGCGTGCCGCTGCGCGTCACCATTCGTTCGAACCGCAATCCGTTTGCGGAAGGGGAGGATGCGGCGCCGCGCGCCAAGGCCCCGCGGTCGAAGCCCAGCGCTGCGCCGACGAGCGGCAAGCCGCCTGCCAAGGCCAAGGCGAAGCCGAAGGCTGGCGCGCCGCGCGGACGCGCGCAGAAGCTGGCGCGGCCCGGCGTTAAGCCGAAGCGCGCCTCGCGGCCCACTCGCCGAACGCCACGTTAGTGGTCGGCAGGCCAAGGTCGGCCTTGGCTGCCAGCTCGACGATCAGCGGGCCGATCTCCGACGGATCGGGCAGGGTCTCGGGATCCTCGCCCGGCATGGCCTCGGCCCGCATGCGGGTTCGCATCGCCCCCGGCTCCAGCAGCACGGCGCGGACGGAGGTCTGCTCCAGCTCGTCGGCCCAGGTGCGGACCAGGTTCTCGAGCCCGGCCTTGGTCGCGCCGTAGGGACCCCAGAAGGCGCGCGGGTGCTGCGCGCGGCGGCTGGTGAGGAAGATCGCGCGGGCCGCCGGCGCAGCGCGCAGCAGCGGCTCGGTAGTGCGGATCAGCCGGTAGGGCGCGGTCAGGTTAACGGCGACCACGGCGGCCCAGTGCTTGGGCTCGATGTGCCCGACCGGGGTGAGCGGGCCGAGCACGCCCGCGGCGTGCACGAGAATGTCCAACCGGCCGAAGCGCTGGTGCAGGGTGAAGCCCAGCTGGTCGAGCGCGTCGCCGTCGGAGATGTCGAGCGGCACCAGAGTCGCCGAGCGGCCAGTCGCGGCGCGGATCTCATCGTCGAGCTCTTCGAGGCCGCCCTGCGTGCGGGCGACCGCGACGATCTGGGCGCCGGCGGCGGCGAGGGCGAGCGCGGCGGCGCGGCCGATGCCGCGGCTGGCCCCGGTGACGAGGGCGATCTTGTCCGTGAGCGGGAGGGAGTCAGACATGGCGGGCTCTCTAGAGCATTTCGCCGGAAGATGCGCGCTCGACGGCCGCCTTCTCCGCGCGCCGGGCGTAGCGCTGGGCGATGACGGCGCAGGCCATCAGCTGGATCTGGTGGAAGACCATCAGCGGCAGGAGCGCGATGCCGGCGGTGGCGGCGGGGAACAGTACGCCGGCCATTGGCGCGCCGCTCGCCAGGCTCTTCTTGGAGCCGCAGAAGACGATGGCGATCTCGTCGGGCTTGCTGAAGCCGAGCGCGCGGGCAGCAAAGGCGGTGAGCGCCAGCACCGCCGCCAGCAGCACGCCGCAGATGACGATCAGCCGGGCGAGATCGGCGGCGCCGAGCCGCGACCAGACGCCTTCGACCACGGCGCCCGAGAAGGCGGTGTAGACCACCAGGAGGATCGAGCCGCGGTCGATCTTGGTCAGGATCGGCGCGCGCGCCTTCACCCAATCGCCGATCCACCGCCGCAGCAGTTGGCCGGCGAGGAAGGGGGCCAGTAGTTGCAGCACGATGCTCCAGACCTGGTCGGCGCTCACCCTTCCGCCCTGGGCGTGCAGCAACACGCTAACCAGCAGCGGGGTGAGGAACATGCCGATCAGGTTGGAGGCGGAGGCCGAGGCGACGGCCGCCGGCACGTCGCCGCGGGCGATCACCGTGAATCCGATCGAGCTCTGGATGGTGGAGGGGAGGCACCCGAGGAAGATCAGGCCGGGGGCCAGCGCCGCCGGCGTGATCCAGCCCGGCAGGGCGGCGAGGCCCAGGCAGATGAGGGGGAAGACGACGAAGGTCGAGGCCAGCACCACCAGGTGCAGCCGCCAGTGGGTCAGGCCGCCGATCACCGCCTCGCGCGACAGCCGCGCGCCGTGCAGAAAGAAGACCAGGCCGATGGCGACCTTGGTGATCCAGCTCGCCGCGACCGCCGCCTCGCCGCGCGCCGGCGCCACGCTGGCGACGACCACCATCAGCAGGATCAGGAGGAGGTAGCCGTCGATCCGGAAGCGGCGGAAGAGGGCGCCGATGGGGCCGGGCGCCGGCGGCGCGCTCAAGCGTCGACCAGGAAGGAGAGCTGGCGCTCCACCGCCTCGTTGCGCCCCTGGGCGATCTCGCGATCCAGGAGGCGGGTGGGATAGTCGCCGGTGAAGTAGTGGTCGGTGAACTGCGGCTCGGCCGGGTCGCGCGCCCCGGCGTCCATCGCCCAGTAGAGCCCGTCGACCGACAGGTAGCCCATCGAGTCGACATTGAGGATCTTGGCGATCTCGTCGACCGAGTGGTTGGCGGCCAGCAGCTTCTCGCGATCCGGCATGTCGATGCCGTAGTAGTCCGGCCACTGGATCGGCGGCGAGGCGGAGCGCAGGTGCACCTCCTTGGCGCCGGCCTCACGCACCATCCGCACCACGCGCACCGAGTTGGTGCCGCGGACGATGGAGTCGTCGATCAGCATCACCCGCTTGCCCGCCAGCACCGAGCGGTTCGGCGCGAGCTTCATGCGCACGCCCAGCTCCCGCTGGCCCTGGGTCGGCTGGATGAAGGTGCGGCCGACGTAGTGATTGCGGATGATGCCCATCTCGAACGGCAGGCCGGCTTCCTGGGCGAAGCCCAAGGCCGCGGGCACGCCGGAGTCGGGCACCGGCACGACGACGTCGACCTCGGCCGGCGTCTCCTGGGCTAGCCTTCGGCCCATGCGCTTGCGCACCTCGTAGACGGCGCGGCCGTTCACCACCGAGTCCGGGCGGGCGAAGTAGACGTATTCGAAGATGCAGGGCCGGGCCTTGCGGGCCGGGAAGGGGCGCAGGCTCTGGATGCCCTGATGGTCGATCACCACCATCTCGCCGTGCTCGATGTCGCGCACGAAGCGGGCGCCGATCATATCGAGCGCGCAGGTTTCGGACGCCAGTACGTACTTGCCGTCGAGCTCGCCCAGCACCAGCGGGCGGATGCCGAGCGGATCGCGCACGCCGATCAGCTTCTTGTTGGTCAGCGCCACCAGCGCATAGCCGCCTTCGATCTGCGTCAGGGCGTCGATGAACCGCTCGATCAGCCGCGCCTTCCGCGAGCGGGCGATCAGGTGGAGGATCACCTCGGAGTCCGAGGTCGACTGGAAGATCGCCCCGCCCGCGACCAGCTGTTCGCGAAGCGTCAGGAAGTTGGTCAGATTGCCGTTGTGCGCCAGCGCCACGCCGCCGCTCTCCAGGTCGGCGAACATCGGCTGGACGTTGCGGATGAAGGAGCCGCCGGCGGTGGAATAGCGGGTGTGGCCGATGGCGAACCGGCCGGGCAGGCGGTCGGCGAGGCTGCCGCCGCCGAAGGCGTCGCCGACCTGGCCCATGTGCCGCTCGGTGGTGAACTTCTGGCCGTCGAAGGCGGCGATGCCGCAGGCTTCCTGACCGCGATGCTGGAGGGCGTGCAGACCGAGCGCGGTCAGGCCGGAGGCCTCTTCCACGTCGTAGATGCCGAATACGCCGCACTCGAGCCGGGGGCTGTCGTCATCGGGATCACGCACGGGAGCCGAATACCGCTCACACTCCGGCATCATCGGGTCATCTCCACCAGGTCGTCCGCCTCGCCGCCTCGCCGCGCCTCGTACTCTCCTGTCGTGCTTCTGTCACGCGAGCGATCGCTCGTGACGCGCTCCAGAGCCGGACCGAGACGCACCGCCGCAGCCTTGCCCTGGGGCGCGAGCCCCGCGAGCAGCCGGCCCATGTCCTGCGCCAGCGGCCAGGTGCGGGCCTTGGTGATCCACTTCGGGCGGAGGTCCTCAGGCGTAGCGGCGATGAACATCAGATAGAGAGCGCCCAGCACGACGAACCCCCGGGCAACGCCGATCAGCAGGCCGACCAGCCGGTCCAGGGCGCCCAGCACATTGGTTCCCTTGATCCTTTTCACAAGGACCGCGCCGACAAGTCGCATGCCGATGTAAGCCGTGACGAAAAGCAGCCCGGCGGTCAGGCCCGTCGCCAGCAACTGCGGATGGACCAGGCGGGCCGCCAGCGGCAGGGCGTAGGCGAGGCCGAGCAGCGCCGCCGCGGTGCCGGCGATCAGCGCCATCAGGGCGATCAGCTCGCGCACCGCGCCCCTGGCGAAACCGATCAGCGCGGAGACCAGCAGCAGGGCGATGACGATGTAGTCGAACTTGGTCACGGAAGCGTCAGCTCCAGTCCGCTTCGCCGATGCGGCGCACCGCATCGGAGAGCCGCGCCGAGCCGGTGACCCGCAGGGGCGTCGACGGGCCGCGGGCGTCGGCCGGGCCCAGCGCCTGGCTGAACCCCAGCTTGGCGGCCTCCTTCATCCGCGATTCCATGCGGCTCACCTGGCGGATCTCGCCGGAGAGACTGATCTCGCCGAACACCACGCAGTCCTGCGGCAGCGCCTCGTCGAGCGCCGAGGAGGCGAGCGCCGCCGCCGCCGCCAGATCCGCCGCCGGCTCGCTGATGCGCAGGCCGCCGGCGACATTGAGATAGACGTCGCGGTCGCCGAACGACAGGCCGCAGCGCGCCTCCAGCACCGCCAGCACCATCGCCAGGCGCCCGCTGTCCCAGCCCACCACCGCGCGCCTGGGCGTGCCGTAGGCCGAAGGCGCCACCAGCGCCTGGAACTCCACCAGCACCGGGCGCGAGCCTTCGATGCCGGCGAACACCGCAGCCCCCGCGGCGCGCTCGCCCGAGGTGTTGAGGAACAGCGCCGAGGGGTTCTTCACCTCGGCCAGGCCCGCATCGCCCATCTCGAACACGCCGATCTCGTCGGTCGCGCCGAAGCGGTTCTTGGCCCCGCGCAGGATGCGGAACGGATAGCCGCGCTCGCCCTCGAAGGCGAAGACCGCGTCGACCATGTGCTCGACCACGCGCGGGCCGGCGATCGCGCCCTCCTTGGTGACGTGGCCCACCAGCACGATCGCCACGCCGCGCTTCTTGGCCAGCCGCACCAGCTCGCCGGCGGCGGCGCGCACCTGGGTGACCGAGCCCGGCCCCGCCTCGTGCGCGTCGCTCCACATGGTCTGGATCGAGTCGATCACCACCAGGTCGAAGCGCTCGCGCTTCAGGCCCTCGACGATTTCGCGCAGCGAGGTCTCGGCCGCGAGCTTCACCGGCGCGTCGCCCAGGCCCATCCGCTGGGCGCGGCCGCGCACCTGCTCGACCGCCTCTTCGCCGGAGATGTAGGCGCAAGACACCCCACGCCGCGCCGCGCTGCCCGCCACCTGCATCAAGAGGGTGGACTTGCCGACGCCGGGATCGCCGCCCAGCAGGATCGCCGAGCCCGGCACCACCCCGCCGCCGCAGACGCGGTCGAATTCGTCGACGCCGGTGGCGATGCGCGCCGGCGGCTGAACCTCGTCTTCCAGGCCCTCGAAGGCGAGCCCGCGGTTCTTCGCCCCCTTGGCCGGCGCCAGGGCGCCCGGCGGGCGCACCTGGGTCTCCTCGACCAGCGTGTTCCAGGCGCCGCAGCCGGCGCACTGGCCCGCCCACTTGGTCTGGGCGGAGCCGCAGGACTGGCAGACGTAGACGGCGCCGTCGCGGGCCAATGGGAACTCCTGATTCGCGCGAGGCGATTGTAGCCGAGCTGTCGAGAGTCGCGGACGTGGCGCGACGCCCACTCCCCACCGAGTGGGGAGTGGGTTGGGCGAGGGGTGGCTCGGTCTCGACGCGCCACCGACGGCGGACGCGGATTCTGGCTGAACGAACGGCGGCGGCGGCCATGACGCCACCCCTCACCCGACCCTCTCCCCACGGTCGGGGAGAGGGGACTCTATCAGCCGGCGCCGGGCCAGGGCGGCTCTTGCGCCAGTTCCGCCAGGTCGGCGGGACCGAGCACGTCCCAGGGCTCGTCCGGCGGATGATCGCTGGCCGCCAGGCGTGCGCGCTCGGTCCGTTGCAGCGCCAGCGCGTGGCGCTCGGCGCGGGCCGGACGGGTGAGAAGCTCGGGCGCGCCCGAGCCTTCGACGATCGCCTTGATCCGGCCGATGCGCTGGTGAAGCGGCGCGGCCTCGGGCAGCGCGTAGTCGTCGCGCTCGCAGTCGGCCTCGCGCGGTTCCGCCTCATAGGCGGCAGGGGCGTCGGCGGGGGAGGGCGCGCGGCGCCGCGTGGCGGTCGGGTCCGCGTCGTCCGCGGCTTCGCGAGCGCCCCCGCGTTCGATCGCCTCCTCGATCTCGCGTTCGAGTTCCTTGGCGTCCCAGCGCCGCTCGCGCGAGAGCCGGGCCTCCAGCGCGATCGACAGCCGAAGTCCGCGCGCCATGCGGTCGAACACCAGCATCCAGCGCGCGTGCGCCTCGTCGTCCAAGCCCGCCGCGGCGCTGGCGCGCAGATAGGCCTGCTCGGTCAGGCGCCCCGCCATCTCCCGCAACCGCCGCAAGGTCCACTCATGGGCCTCGGCCATGTCGGCGAAGTCCTGCATCGGCCGGATGAGAACAAAGGAAGAACATCATGTCAAGGCTGGCGATCTCCGGACGCCGCAGCGGGCAGGTCGGAACTTTCCGGGGACTGAGGGAGGAAAGCGTCTCGGACATTCGCGGCCTGCCTGCTAAGCGCTGAGCCAAGGGTGGGGCGGATGCTCTCGTTTCTGAGCTTCGAGGGGGTGGTCGGTCGGCGCGGCTATGCGCTGCAATCGACGCTGGGCTGGCTGGCCCCGCCGCTCGTCGCCTGCGCCGCCGCCGCGACCACGCAGGAGGGCCTGCCGCCCTGGTGGGTGTGGTTCAACCCGCTGCGCGCCATCGTCACCGCCGCGCCGCAGGGGCCCTCGATGTTCGCCTTCGCCGCCGCGGTTTTCGTGCTGAGCGGCTGGGTGCTGGCCGCCGCCGCGGTCCGCCGGGCGCGGGCGACGGGGCTGACGACGGACCTGGCGATCTTCGCGCTCGTCCCCGTCATCCAACTCCCGGTGATCGCCGGGCTGCTCGCCGCGCCGACCCGGACGCCTGTCGCGACCGAGCTTGCCGCGGAAACACGCGATGCAGCGATGGGCTTGCTGGTCGGCGTCGGAATGTCGGTCGCGGCGGTGTTCGTGTCGGCGACCATCTTCGGCCGCTACGGCTACGGGCTGTTCATGGCGAGCCCGCTGGTGATCGGGGCGGCGACCGCCTACCTGGCCAACCGCCACCAGGAGGTCGGCGCATCGCGCACGGTCGGCATCGTCAGCCTGGCGCTGTTCGGCGGCGGCCTGGCCTTGCTGGCGACCGCGCTCGAGGGGGTGATGTGCCTGGTCATGGCCGCGCCCCTGATCTGGGGCGTCGGCATGATCGGGATGGTCATCGGCCGCGGCATGGCGGCGTCCCGCGTCCGTCCGCGCAGCAGGCTGCTGAGCTCTGCGCTCGCGCCGGCCGTGATCCTGGCGGACTTCGCCTTTCCGCCGCACGCCAGCTTCGAAAGCGTCGAGAGCGTCGAGGTCGCCGCCCCGCCCGCCGCGGTGTGGGACTCCATCGTCCACATGGGGCCGATCCGCGGCGCGCCGGCCGCGCCGTTCCGCTGGGGCCTGGCCTATCCGCTCCGCGGCCGGATCTACGGCGAGGGGCCGGGCGCGATCCGTGAAGGCGTGTTCTCGACCGGCGTCGCCTACGAGCGCGTCACCGTCTGGCGCCCAGGCCGCCAGCTCGACTTCATCGTACTCAGCGATCCCCCGAGCATGCGCGAGCTGAGCCCGTACCCGAAGGTCGATGCGCCGCACGTGAGGGGCTATTTCCGCACCCTGGATGCGCGGTTCACCCTCACGCCGCTTGGGCCTGACCGCACCCGGCTGACGCTGGCGACGCGGCACGAGCTGGACCTGGACCCCGCGCCCTACTGGCTGCCGTTCGCGCAATGGGCGGTGCACGCCAACAAGGTCCGCGTTCTGCAGCACTTCCGGCAGCAGGCCGAGCGCTATTGAGGGACAGGCGTATCTTTCACGGGTGCGCCCGCGCGTTCGATCGCGTTCTTGATCTCACGTTTAAGGTCTTTGGCGTCCCAGCGCCGCTCGCGCGCGAGCCGGGCCACCAGCGCGATCGACAGCCGCAGCCCGCGCGCCACGCGGTCGAACACCAGCATCCAGCGCGCGTGCGCGTCGTCGTCTGAGCCCGCCGCGGCGCTGGCCCGCAGATAGGCCTGCTCGGTCACCATCTCCCGCAACCGCCGCAAGGTCCACTCATGGGCCTCGGCATGTCGGCGAGTCCTGCATCGGGGTCGAGGAGAACAACGAGACAACGTGAAGTCAAGTCCGGTGCCCGCATGTCCTCGACACAGGCTCAGCGGGGTGCTCGGAGTTGCGTCCGCGTTGCGCCGGGAGGAGACATTCGAACCGCTCCAGGAAGTGGACCTTCGGATCGCTTGCAGGTCGCGCGGTGCTAACACGCCTTAAAGTCAAGTCGGGTCGATTTGCCTGTGACTCTTTACGCCGGCTGGAAACCACGCGATTTCCATTCTGAAGAAGGGGGGCGGGCGACTGTGCCAAGGCTCGAGCTTGCACACCTGATCGTCTCGGCTGTGGCCCCCTTTGTGGCTGCAGGCGCAGCGCTTGTGGGAATCGCGTTCCAACGCCGCGAGCGCGTGGCCTGCGTGATCACCTACGGGATGACCCACGACCATCAGGGAAGGCCTGAAGAGGCCGCTTTCCTAACGGTTCACAATCTGTCGAACCAGACCATCGCCGTCAGCCGCGTCCGATACCTGCGCGGCATTCCGAGGAGTCCCAACGAGGGCACGGCGCTCGACTACTCGGATCCGTTTGACCTGAACTTTCCGTACATGGTCGCCCCCGGCGATATCAGGCGCCTCCAACTTGACGACACTCAGGCATTGAGGCTTGCGGAAAAGGTCTCAGGTGTACCGGCCTTCGCGGCCCGGCTGCTCCGCCGCCACCGGATCAAAGTCGAGCTGACGACAACGACAGGACTACGTCAGAGCATAGGTGGAGAGGGCGTCCTTAGCTGGAACGATCGAGCGCCTTGGCTACGCAACGCTTAAGGCAATGACGGTCACCCTTCCCGGCCGTTCGCAACGCCCGCTAGGTTGTCAGCGCAGCGCCACGAGTGGACACATTCGAACCCGGGCAGTTCCTGACGTTCGCGCGGCGAGCCCCCGAACGCCCAAATCAGGAAGACGCTAGCTGAATCACGCTAAGACTGTCTTGTGACTCAACCGCCAAATAGCACTGGATCCAGCGCCCAGAGGGACCGGCGTCTCGTCTTCGTCAGTCACGCCAATCCTGAGCAGAACGATTTCGTGCTCTGGCTCGGTGTCCAGTTGGCGAACGCGGGCTACGAGGTTTGGTCGGATGTCACCAAGCTGATTGGCGGGGAGGTTTTCTGGGATGACATCGAAGACGCAGTTCGGCATCACACCGCGAAGTTCATCCTCGTGGTTTCTCATGCCGCTCTGAACAAGGAAGGTGTCAAGGACGAGATCAACCTCGCAGTGATGGTCGAGCGCGTGCAGAAGCTGGAGAGGTTCGTAGTTCCGGTACGAGTGGATGACGTTCCTTTCACAGAATTCAAAGCGAATATTGCGCGCAAGAACGCGATTGATTTTACGGGGGGGTGGGCACCCGGCCTCGCGAGGCTTTTTGAGGCATTGGAAAGAGACCAAACGCCGCGCGGCAAGGTCACTCCAATCGATGTGAGTCAATGGTGCGGTCTTCGTTTTGCCACAGCTCAGGAGCGCAGGCCTGAACCCGAACAGCTTATCTCGAACTGGCTGCCGATCACCGCACTGCCCAACAGCGTGTCGGTCTTGGACATCGGATTGGCAGAGGCGGCGGTGCGCAATGCCATGTCGGCATCTAGACTGCCTTGGTTCCCGTACTTTCGATTGGTTGGGACGCTCGGGACCCTGATCGACCTCCAGCAGGAACTGCCGACCCACAACGTCAAGAAGAAGTACGAGCTCGCGCTCGAGGATTTTCTAGGCGGCACGCCTCCCGAGATGCCGGGCGTGAAGCGCGCCGACGCGCGGCGGATGTTGGTGAGCCTGCTGCGGCAATCCTGGAACAACGCGATGGAGGCGAAGGGCCTACGGCCGTTCAAGATGGCTGACAATTCGGTTGCCTGGTTCTTTCCGAAGGGCCTGATCGAAAAGGACACCGCTTACTTCGTCGATCACACCGGCAAGCGACGCCGCAAAGCTATGGTGGGCCGCAGCGAGAAGCGTGGCGTCTATTGGCACCTGGGCTTTATCGCCAAACCCGTCGTGAACGACGCGCCTCACTTCATCATGAAGGCGGCCATCATCTTCACTCACGATGGCAACACGCCGCTCGATAGTGTCGACAAGATGCACAAGCTGCGACGAAGCTTTTGCCGGAACTGGTGGAATGACCAATGGCGCAATCTGATGCTGGCTTATTTGGCCTGGATCGCAGACAGCGGCTCCGCCATCACCCTGGCGATGGGCGATTTCGCATCAGTCACCGTCGATGCCTCGCCAATGCAATTCACCTCGCCCATCTCGTGCCCTGACCCGGCAGTAAAGAGGAAGGCGCAAGACCAAGAGCCCGACGAAGACGAAACGCCTCCCGAAGCACCGGTTGAAGCTGATGAAGACGGCTTCCTCGGTGATTTTGAGGAGGACGACGATGATTGAGATCGATCCAAACCTTCTGGAGCAGCTCGAGGAGCCAAATCTGGCCTTTGGGTACGGGCAGGTACTTCCCGACCCGAAGGACGGCCTCTTCCTGTTTGGCCCTGTAATCGACAACGCCAAGCCCGCCGAGATGCGGGTGGGCGTGATCGGCACCAAGCAGGGCATTGAGCGATACAAGAAGTGGGTCGCTCAGATCACAAACTACATTCCGGCCCCCAAAGCCGAGCAGCACCATATCGCCTACCCGGGGTTCCAGGCCGCGTTCAAAACGAAATGGCCGGTCGAACCAGTAGCCGCGATTGAGGTGTCCGGTCCGATGCTGTCGAGCAAGGTGCGCATTCCGGATGGACATGAGCGCGTCTTCAAGACAGTCGATCTGTTCGACCATGCCATTCGTCGACATCTCCGTGAGGAGGAGACTGCCCCGGCCATGTGGTTCGTCGTCATTCCTGACGACGTGCATCGGTACTGCCGACCGAAATCAATAGTGCCGATGGCAGAGCGCACTGCCGTCATTCAGCGTTTCTCGACACGGGTGGCGAAGAGCCTCCTCAAGGCCCCCTCTCTGTTCGCCGAGGACAACGAGGCCGCAGAGCCGTATCGCTACGAAGTGGACTTCCACAACCAACTCAAGGCGCGACTCCTTGACCAAAATGTCGTGCTCCAAATCGTCCGCGAATCCACGCTTGACCCTGAAGGCGTGAACGCTGGAGCGACGAAGCCGCGACTATTGCAAGATCCGGCCAACGTTGCGTGGAATCTCTCGACCACCGCGTTCTTCAAGGCGGGGGGAAAGCCCTGGTCACTCGCCGGAGTGCGTGAAGACGTCTGCTACATCGGGCTCGTCTTCAAAAAGACGGCGACTGAAGGAACGGTGGGTAATGCCTGCTGCGGTGCCCAGATGTTCTTGGGGTCGGGGGATGGAGTCGTTTTCAAAGGCGCTGTCGGTCCCTGGTACTCGCCAACGACTACAGAGTTCCACCTGGACCAGGCTAAGGCGGAGGAGATCGCGAGCCTTGTCGTCGAGGCTTACATCGCCAAGCACGGCCACCCGCCCAAAGAACTCTTCATCCACGCCAAGCAGCATTTCAATGAGGCGGAGTGGCGAGGATTCACGAGCGCTGTCGGCCCGGGCACCAAGTTGGTGGGCGTCCGCATCCAGCCGTCAAAAGAGATAAAGCTGTTCCGCATGGGACGAAGCCCCGTCCTACGCGGAACCTGCCTCAGGATCAGCGAGCGCAAAGGCTATCTCTGGACGGTCGGGTTTATTCCCGGCCTCCAAACCTATCCGGGCAGGGAAGCGCCGAACCCGTTGTCAGTGGAGGTAACGCGCGGTGAAGCGGACCTGGCCCAGGTCATGCGCGACGTGCTCGGCTTGACCAAGCTGAACTTCAACGCCTGCATCTACGGCGATGGCATTCCGGTGACTCTCCGATTTGCGGACGACGTCGGAGAAATCTTGACGGCCGCACCGCTTGGCGATCTGCCGCCTTTGCCGTTTAAGCACTACATATGAGCGCGCCTGATCGGCCTGCTTCAGCAATTCAGCAGACAATTTACAGCGCCCTTCACAGACCTTGGCACGGCCGCCCACCTGCCGCATTCAGGGGCCAAGGTCGCCTCTGAGTCATCTGACGCGATTTGCGTCGCATTTCGCCCCGCGCGCGCTCTCTCACACCTCGCCCAGATACACCCGCTCCCCCCGCCGCCCCAGCCGCACCAGCACCTCGTGCGCCACGGTGCCGGCGGCGGCGGCGAGGTCGTCCAGCGGGACGTTGTCGCCCAGCAGCTCGACGGGGTCGCCGACGCGGGCGTCGGCGTCGGCGAGGTCGACGGCGACGAGGTCCATGTTGACGATCAGGAGCGGGCGCCGCGCGGCGGCGACGAAGGCGAAGCCGTGGCCGCCGGCGGCGCGGATCACGCCGTCGGCGTAGCCGGCGGGGGCGAGGCCGATGCGGGTGGTGCGCGTGAGGACGAGGCTCGCGCCATAGCCCAGGCGCTCGCCGGCGCGGACGGTGCGGATGTCGATCAGCGGGGCGGTCAGGCGCGCGACGGGCTTCAGGCGTGGGTCGGGGCGCTCGCGCGGGCCGCCGCCGTAGAGGCTGACGCCCGGGCGGACGACGTCGAAGGCGTAGTTGGCGCCCAGGAAGATCCCGGCCGAGGCGGCGAGGCTGGCCTGCGCCTTGGGGAAGCGGGATGGGGGGAAGAGGGCGCGCGCGGCGCCGAAGCGCTCGAGCTGCAGGGCGTTGTGCGGGTCCTGCGGGTCGGCGGCGGCGGCCAGGTGGCTCATCACCAGGCCAAGGTCGAGACCTTCGAGGCGATCGAGGGATTGGGCGAGGGCGCGCGCCTCGTCGAGCGTCACGCCCTGGCGGTTCATGCCGGTGTCGATGTGCAGCGCGACAGGGAGGGGGCTGCGGAGAGAGCGGGCGAAGGCGGCGGCTTCGCTGACCTGTGGCAGGCTCGACAGGACGGGGGTGAGGCCTGCGGCCGCCAGGCGCGGGCCGGCGCCCGGGGTGAGGCCGTCGAGGACGTAGATGGTCGCGGGGCGGTCGGCGCCGAGGCCGGCGCGCAGCCGCTCGCCCTCGTCCAGGCGGGCGACGAAGAAGTGGCGTGCGCCTTCGCTCCAGAGCTTCCTGGCCACCGGGACGGCGCCCAGGCCGTAGCCGTCGGCCTTGACCACGGGAGCCATGGCGGCGCCGGGCGTCTCTGCGGCGATCGTGCGGTAGTTGGCGGCGAGCGCGTCGAGGTCGACGGTCAGGATCGCGCTGGGCAGGATCGCGCTGGGCGACATCGCGCTGGGCGGCGTCACGTCGGGCTCGTGGGCGGCCGGCTCAGCCCATGTCGTTGTAGGCGCGGGCGTGGTGGTCGCGGGCGAGGTTGCCGAACTTGGTGATGTCCTCATTGAACGACAGCTTCACGGTGCCGATCGGGCCGTGGCGCTGCTTGCCGATGATGATCTCGGCGAGGCCGCGCACCTGGTCCATCTGCTCTTGCCACTTGAAGTGCTCCTCGGTGCCTTCGCGCGGCTCCAGGCGGCTCAGATAGTAGCTTTCGCGATAGACGAACATGACCATGTCGGCGTCCTGCTCGATCGAGCCGGATTC
>Ga0068860_100000672_pt1 | contig 39521 bp, 28 predicted proteins | sample KBSSwiS32_FD_66597 | JGI IMG/M metagenome (GOLD analysis project Ga0068860, IMG submission 66597) | Switchgrass rhizosphere microbial communities from Kellogg Biological Station, Michigan, USA - KBS Switchgrass S3-2 | ecosystem: Host-associated > Plants > Roots > Rhizosphere > Soil ... | reverse complement strand
TCGTGGTCTCGGGTGGTCGCGGCACCGGCGGGGACTTCACCCCGATCGAGGAGTTCGCCGATGCGCTCGGCGCCGCGGTCGGCGCCTCGCGGGCCGCGGTCGACTCCGGCTGGATCCCGCACACCTTCCAGGTCGGCCAGACCGGCAAGACCGTCAGCCCGCAGCTCTACGTCGCGGCAGGCATCTCCGGCGCCATCCAGCACCGCGCCGGCATGCAGACCTCCAAGACCATCGTCGCGGTCAACAAGGACGAGGAGGCCCCGATCTTCGAGCTCGTCGACTTCGGCGTCGTCGGCGACCTCAAGACCGTCCTCCCGGCCGCGACCGAAGAGGTCAACAAGCGCAAGGGCTGACCCGTCCGAAACTGTCACAACACCGCTGACCCGTCAGAAACCTTCTGACGGGTCAGCGTCATGTCGCGAGAGCTTCTGCCGGGTCGGTTGACCGCGCGGCAAGCAGGAAGCACGCCGACGCGGCGAGCAGGGCGAGCAGACCGCCCATGAGCCCGTAGACCACGTAGAGCAGGACGCCGGCCAGGCCGACGTACGCCGCCCAGCGCAGGGCGCGGCGGCTGCCGAGGTGCAGGCCACCCCACAGGGCCAGGGCGACCGCGGCGGCGATGAAGAACCTCGCCACGGAGCCGGTTCCCGCGTAGCTCCCGCCGGGCAGCCCGGGGATGAAGACCCCCGGGGTGTAGGAGCTGGTGCAGAAACCGTCGTAGTCGCAGTAGTTCGTGTAGTAGCCGGCGGTCAGGTAGCTGGGGGTGCCGACGACGAAGCGCCAGGGCAGCCCCAGCGAGAGCACCGCGAGGGCGGTCCCGATCAGGACGAGCGTGCGCTGCCTCATCGCCGGCCGGGCAGCAGCCACAGGTGTGCGAGGGCGCACGCGACAGCCAGGGTCTGCGCGAAGCTCGTGGAGTAGCCGATGAACGGCAGCACGATCGCCACCCAGTAGAAGACCAGCCCGCCCGTGGCGATGGCGACGACGTCCCAGACCAGCCGGGGCTCTGCCTTCCAGACCAGCGGGAGCAGGTGCGCGGCGGCGGCCACGGTCGCGAAGATCGCCCAGGTCGTCCAGTCGGAGTAGCCGCGCTGGCCGTTGACCATGATGGCGAGCGCGACGACGGTCAGGCCGGGGACGAGGACGGCGAGGACGGCCCTGATCAGGGGACCACGGTCCGCCGGCTGGCGAGGCGCCTGGACGGGGGGCGGGGGCGGCACGGGCGACATCGGTTGGGTGCCGGTCCCGGGCGGCCCCGGCGGGGCGGGTGGCACCGGGTTGACAGGCTGGGTGGCGTCAGGAGGCTGGGTCACGCGCACACCGTATGCACCGAGGGCGTCGTGGGGTACAGAGGAGCCGTGAGCGTGTCCGACGTCCCGGAGCCGGCGCTGGCCACGCTGAGCCATGACCGGTTCTGGGAGGACGGCTGGGTCTACGAGCGCAAGCTCGACGGTCAGCGCTGCCTCGCGGTGCGGACCGCTCGTGGCACGAAGCTCTACTCCCGCTCCGGGCGCGACGTCACCGTGGCCTTCCCCGAGATCGCCGAGGCGCTGGAGGAGCAGGCCTCGACCGACTTCGTCATCGACGGCGAGGTCGTCGCCTTCGAGGGCTCGCGGACCTCGTTCGCCAAGCTGCAGCCGCGCATCCACCTGAGCAGCGCGGAGAAGGCACGACGCAGCGGCGTCCCCGTCTTCTTCTATGTCTTCGACGTGCTCCGCGCGGACGGTGCGGACGTCCGCGGCGAGCCGCTCCTCGAACGCAAGAAGCGGTTGCGCGGGCTGCTCACCTTCGACGGCCCGGTCCGCTACACCAACCACCGGCGCCGTGGCGGCGAGGACTACTTCGCCGAGGCGTGCCGCAAGGGCTGGGAGGGGCTGATCGCCAAGCGGGCGGACGCGCCGTACGCCACCGGCCGGACCGACCGCTGGCTGAAGTTCAAGTGCGAGGCCGGCCAGGAGCTGGTCGTGGTCGGCTGGACCGACCCGGAGGGGTCCCGCGTCGCCCTGGGCGCGCTGCTGCTGGGCTACTACGACGGCGACGACCTCGTCTACGCGGGCAAGGTCGGCACCGGCTTCTCGCAGTCCGTGCTGCGCGACCTGCACGCCAGGCTGTCGAAGCTCGAGGTCGACGAGTCCCGGTGCACCAGGGGTGCGCTGCCGCGCAAGGCGGTGCACTGGGCGAAGCCCGAGCTGGTCGCGCAGGTGGCGTTCACCGAGTGGACCGGCGCCGGCCAGCTGCGCCACCCGCGCTACCTCGGGCTGCGCACCGACAAGTCCGCGAGCGAGGTGGTGAGGGAACGATGACCGAGGTGGCGGGCGTCGAGATCAGCAAGCCCGACAAGGTGCTGTTCCCGGACGGCGGGGTGACCAAGCTCGACCTGGCTACCTACTACGACGCGGTCGCGGACGTGATGCTGCGGCACCTGCGCGGCCGGCCGGTCAACATGCAGCGCTTCCCCGACGGTGTCGGCGCGATGGCCTTCTACGAGAAGAAGGTGCCCGCGCACTTCCCCGACTGGGTGCACTCGGTCGAGGTGCACACCGAGGACGGCGCCCAGCGGCAGGTCGTGGTCGACGACCGCAGGACGCTGGTCTACCTCGCCCAGCAGGCGTGCATCACCCCGCACACCTGGCTGTGCACCACGAAGGACCTCGAGCGGCCCGACCAGCTCGTCTTCGACCTCGACCCGACGGACGACGACCTGAGGAAGGTCCGGCGCGCCACCCGGCTGGTCGGCGAGCTCCTGGCCGAGCTGGGCCTGACGACCTACCTCAAGACCACGGGCTCCCGCGGCTACCACGTGCTGGTCCCGCTGCGCCCGAGCCTGGGCTTCGACGAGGTGCGCGACTTCGCGCGGCGGTGCGCCGAGCGGCTGGTCGAGCGGGAGCCCGAATTGCTCACGATCGAGCAGCGCAAGGCCAAGCGCGGCGACCGGGTCTACGTCGACATCGGCCGCAACGCCTACGGGCAGACCGCGGTGCCGGCGTACGCCGTCCGGGCCCGCCCCGGCGCGCCGGTCTCGACCCCCATCACCTGGGACGAGCTCTCCCGCGTGAAGCCGGCCCAGTTCACCGTCACGAACGTGCGCCGGAGGATGGCTCGCAGGGACTGCCCGTGGGCGGACCTGCGTAGGCGCGCGCAGACGCTCACGAAGGCGCGCAAGCGAGTCTGACTCAGGAGTCGACGTCGAGGCGCCGACCGGTCAGCACGGAGGCGAGCTCGCCCGGGCTCCACTCGTGCCCGGGCACGGCGTGGTCGTCGTCGATCTTGACAAGGATCCAGTTGCGCTCGTTGCCGCCCATCCGAGTCTGCGACAGCGCGAACGCACCGCGGAGCCGCTGGCCGGCAAGCACGAAGCGCAGGTGCCCGCCGGCGAGCGCCGAGCCCGGCTCGGCGGCGGGCGCGTAGGGGCCGGTGTCCCAGACCACCTTGGTCTCGTCCTCGTAGTCGAGGTGCTCCATCCCGTGGTCGTCGACCCGGACGGCCAGCCGCTTGGCCAACGGGTCGAGCGAGGGCCCCTTCGGCACCGCCCACGACACCAGCGCCCCCGCCACCTCTAGGCGCAGGTCGAAGTGGAGGGTGCTCGCGTGGTGGCGGTTCACGACGTATCTCAGCGGTTCGGAGGACGACATCGACCCCGAGTCTGCCGCCTACGCTTGGCTGCATGAGCCAGGACGTCCTCGACACCGCTCGGCGTGCCCGCGAGGCCAGTCACGGGCTCGCACTGGCGACCCGTGCGCAGAAGGACGCCGCGCTGCTCGCGATGGCCGACGCGCTGCTGGCCCGCCGGAGCGAGGTGCTCGAGGCGAACGCCGAGGACGTGGCTCGTGCGGAGGCGGACGGTACTCCGGCCAACATCGTCGACCGGCTCCGGCTGACGCCCCAACGGCTCGAGGACATGGCCCGCGGGCTGCGCGAGGTGGCGGCGCTGCCGGACCCGGTCGGCGAGGTGGTGCGCGGCAGCACGCTGGCCAACGGGTTGGAGCTGCGCCAGGTGCGGGTGCCGTTCGGGGTGGTCGGGATGATCTACGAGGCGCGGCCCAACGTGACCGCCGACGCCGCCGGGATCTGTCTCAAGTCCGGCAACGCCGTGCTGCTGCGCGGTTCGTCGTCCGCCCGGTCGAGCAACGCCGCGATCGTGGCGATCCTGCGGGACGCCGCGGTCTCCGCCGGCCTCGAGGCGGACGTCGTGCAGCTGGTCCCCGGCGACTCCCACGACTCGGTCAAGGCGCTGATGCGCGCTCGCGGCCTCGTCGACGTCCTCATCCCGCGTGGGGGAGCGGGGTTGATCCGCTCGGTGGTCGAGGAGTCGACGGTGCCGGTGATCGAGACCGGTGTCGGCAACTGCCATGTCTACGTCGACCGCGCGGCCGACCTCGACAAGGCGCAGGCGATCGTGCTCAACGCCAAGACCCAGCGCACCAGCGTCTGCAACGCCGCCGAGTCGCTCCTGGTGCACGCCGAGATCGCCGAGGCGTTCCTGCCGCGGGTGGTGGCGGCGCTGCAGGGGGCCGGGGTCACGATCCACGGTGACGACGCGTTCGCGGCGTACGACGGCGTGGAGCCGGCCACCGACGAGGACTGGGGCGAGGAGTACCTCTCGCTCGACATCTCGGCCCGCGTCGTGCCCGACCTCGACGAGGCGATCGCGCACATCCGGCGCTGGTCGAGCCAGCACAGCGACGCGATCGTGACCGAGGACCAGGCCGCGGCCCGGCGGTTCACCGCCGCAGTCGACTCGGCGGCGGTGCTGGTCAACGCCTCGACGCGGTTCACCGACGGCGGCGAGTTCGGCTTCGGTGCCGAGATCGGGATCAGCACCCAGAAGCTGCATGCCCGTGGCCCGATGGGGCTCCCCGAGATGACCTCGACCAAGTACGTCGTGGTCGGGGACGGGCACGTGCGCTGAGCGCCGAGGGCACTCGGTAGGGTGTCCGCCATGACCCTTGCCCAGATCGCCGTGGTCGCCAACACGGTCGACCAGCGCATCAGCTTCAGCATCGGTGGCCTGGCCCTGCTGATCCTGCTCGGGTTGCTGGGTGCCCTGGTCGCCTTCGGCGGCGGGCGCGAGCACTCCTGATCTTGGCCATGTCGTGACCCGCCGCGTCGGCGTGATGGGCGGGACCTTCGACCCCATCCACCACGGTCACCTGGTCGCGGCGTCGGAGGTGCAGGCCTGGTTCGCCCTCGACGAGGTGATCTTCGTGCCCACCGGCGACCCCTGGCAGAAGTCCGACCGGGTGGTGACCACTGCCGAGCACCGCTACCTCATGACCGTGATCGCGACGGCGTCCAACCCGCGCTTCAGCGTGTCGCGGGTCGACATCGACCGGGACGGTCCGACGTTCACCCTCGACACCCTCAAGGACCTCCAGGCCGCGATGCCGGACGCGGAGCTCTACTTCATCACCGGCGCGGACGCCTTGGCCGACATCTTCACCTGGCGGTCGGCCGAGGACCTGTTCGAGCTGGCCAAGTTCGTGGGCTGCACCCGGCCGGGCCACGAGATGGACCCGGCGACCCTGGCCGCCATCCCGGGCGACCGGGTCACGATGCTCGAGATCCCGGCGCTCGCGATCTCCTCGACCGACTGTCGTGAGCGGACCCGCCGCGGGGAACCGGTCTGGTACCTCGTCCCCGACGGGGTCGTGCAGTACATCGCCAAGCACCACCTCTACCCCTCTGATCCTGGAGCACAGTGACTGCCACCGACCACGCCGTCGAGCTCGTCGTGACCGCCGCCCGTGCGGCGTCCGACAAGCTGGCGCAGCAGATCATCGCCTTCGACGTGAGCGAGCAGCTGGCGATCACCGACGCCTTCCTCCTCGCCTCGGCGACCAACGACCGCCAGGTCAAGTCGATCGTCGACGAGGTCGAGGACAAGCTGCGCGAGATCGGCGCCAAGCCCATCCGTCGCGAGGGCGAGCGCGACGGCCGGTGGGTCCTGATCGACTACGGCGAGATCGTCGTGCACGTGCAGCACGAGGAGGAGCGGCAGTTCTACGCCCTCGAGCGGCTCTGGCGCGACTGCCCGACCATTCCGCTGCCCGCCGACGTCACCGGCCCGCACGGCGGCTGACCCGCGTGGTGGACCTCATCCTGCTCCGGCACGGCCGGACCGAGTGGAACGCCGAGCGCCGGATCCAGGGCCAGGCCGAGTCCCAGCTCGACGAGCTCGGCCACGCCCAGGCCGCCGCCGTCGCGCCCGTCCTGGCCAAGCTGTCGCCGGCCGTCCTGTGGTCGTCGGACTCCCACCGGGCCCGCGCCACCGCGGCGTACGTCGCCTCGGCATGCGGGCTCACCCCGACCTTCGACTCCCGCCTCCGCGAGTACTCGCTCGGTCCGCGCGAGGGGATGCTGCACCGCGAGTTCGAGGGTCAGGCGCCCGAGGAGTTCGCCCAGTTCAAGCGCGGCAACTGGGACGCCGTCGTCGGCGCCGAGAAGCGCGCCGAGGTCGCGGCCCGGATGACCGAGGCACTCGCCGAGGTCGTCGCCGGCGTCCCTCCGGGCGGCGTGGCACTGGTCGTCTCGCACGGCGCCGCGATCCGCACCGCCGTCACCGCGCTCCTGGGCTGGCCCTCGGAGGAGGCCCTGACCCTGCACGGGATCGACAACTGCGGCTGGGTCGTGCTCCGTCGAAGCGACCCGGACGCCCCGTGGCGGCTGTACGCCTACAACCGCACGGTGCCGCCCGATTTAGGGTCCGACGCGCCTGTTGGCTAAGATTCCGCGAGTTGTCCGCGGGGCTTCCACCCTCGGGCAACACCTTGGGGCTGTGGCGCAGCTGGTAGCGCATCTGCATGGCATGCAGAGGGTCAGGGGTTCGAGTCCCCTCAGCTCCACCCATATCACCGCAGGTCATCCCTGAAGGAGCGGGGCCGGTCAAGAGTGTCGGCTGACCCATTGTTGGGTCCGCGGCGTCCTTGCTGGCGCGCCGATAAGGGGTCGGGGTCAAGGCTCGGGCGTAGCCCGACCGCGTTGCGGCCGGAGGGCCTTGACTGCGATCCCGTTTGGCGCATGCTGTGTGGTTGTCGCGGGTCTATCGGTCCTCGTGGGTTGTCGGGTCCGGGGCGTGGCTCGCATCATGGCCGGCGTTTCCGGTTGGGAGCAGGCTGTGCCGCTCGGTCATCCCTTCGCGGCGCCCGGTGGTGGGCCAGGGCCGCATGATGGGGTGCGCGCCAAACTGGTCGGTCGGTCGGGGTCAATCAGAAGCGTCGACCTCGCCGTGTACCTGGACGGGGGTCATGACCTGCACGACCCGCGACCGACCGATGCTTGGGTTCTCATGCCGCGCTCGATGGTGAGCTCCGCGGTCCACCCAGCGGCGGGCCGAGCGGGGGTGGAGTGCGCGGACGTGGTGATCACGCAGCGCGTAGAAGACGAACTCGGTCTGCTTTCGTGCCGCGGCCACGGTGCCGACGTTCTTGCCACGCCGGTCCGCGACCCGCGCCTTGTAGGCACCCACGACCGTGGTGGGGCCGAGCCGTTTGACCGACTCCACCGCGGCCCAGCGGACCAGCCGGGAGCCCTGCTTGGTGATCCGGCCGCGATGCACGTGGGTGTCGGACTCGTGGTGCTTGGGGGTCAGTCCGGTCCAGCAGGCCAGCTGTGCGGCGGTGTGGAATCGCGTGATGTCACCGACCTCGGCGAGGAAGACCGCGGCCAGGATCGGGCCGATGCCGGGCAGCTGCTGCAGGGCGGTGTAGCCGGGGTCGGCCACCAGGCGACCGCGGGTCAGTCGCTCGAAGAGGTCGATCTCCTCCTCCAGGTCCTCGATCAACCGCCGCAGCGACTGCACCCGCGCGGCATAGGGGCCGCTGAGCGGGAACCGGTCGAGCAGCTGGTTGCCCGCGACGCTGAACAGGTCCGACATCAGCACCTGGATGCCGCACTTGGCCAGCACCGCGTGGATCTCGGCCTTGCAATGCGACCGCAGCCCGACCAGCTTGGCCCGATGCCGCACCAGCTCACGCAGCTCCCGGGTCGCCGGCGGCGAGATCCACGCCTCCGGGAGCCGACCCATCCGCAACAGATCGGCCAGATCGGTGGCGTCACGGACATCGTTCTTGACCCGGCGGTACTCGAAGGCCTTGACCCCCAGCGGATGCGCCAGATGCACATGCGCTCCCGCCGCCTGCAGGGCGTCGACCGCCCAGTACCAGCCATAGGTGGCCTCGAGAACCACCTCCGGGTCCTCACCGGCGCGCTCCATCACGCTGGTGAGCCGCTCCACGTCATTGAGGATCTGGACGCTCTCCAACACCTCACCGGACACGGTGGTCCGAACAATCACACTCCTGCGGCGATGCAGATCGATACCCACGACCTGCCGCCCTGCGTACGCTGACATCAGGGGCCTCCTTCGTCGTGTTGCCATGCGAACCCCCAGCATCCGCTGGGACCGCACGAGGAGCGGAGGCCCCGCTCCTTCATCGCATCAGACGGGGTCTCCGGCCCCGTCTGACTGCCTCGTCGGGAGCTCGGATCGGGTCTCGTGCCCAAACGTGCCCAAAGCTGTCCGAACTCTCGACCCCAAGGTTGCCTCTGTAGCGGTGTCGCGACGAAGACACGGCGGCGCCTGACGGCCAGGAGAAGCACCCGTGAACCAGCCCACGGAACCCAGCGGAACCACCGGACAACCCGACGATCTCGGCCGGAGAAGCCCGGTCGTCAGGATCCGCGCGGAGACGCCGCCCGGCCCGTAAGAACACCCGTGACTCCTTCGGCAGTGTCCGCCGGCTGCCCAGCGGGCGCTACCAGGTCCGTTTCAGTGACGCCGGGGGAACCCGCCACACCGCCCCGGGCACCTTCGCGACCCGTCGGGAGGCTGTGTACTACCTGGCGGTGATCCGAGCCGAGATGTTCGCGACACCTGGCGCGCCCCCCGAGCTTGGTGCGGTCACGGAGGCCGACTAGGTGTACCCGTCGCCCGCCGTCAGTACGGACAGACCCCTGTGATCGTTCGGCCACGGAGACTCCGCGGGCTGCGCAGCGTGAGGAGCGCACATGTCTCAGTTCATTGCATTGCTCAATGCCTCCGACCCCGATCTGCTGAGCAACATCGAGAACGCCGGAGGCCAGGTGGTCTCGGTGTCCGAGCCGGGCTTCGTCGTCGTCGAGGGTGATCAGGCGGTCGCGGACTCGGTGGCTGCGCTGCAGGCCGTCCAAGCCGTCAGCCCTGTCGACGGGTCGTGGGACACCTCGCAGCTGTCGTTGGGTGACGACGTCGCGGTCCTCGTGGACGCCTGGAACACCAGCTTCAGTCCCGAGTACCAAGCCGCGCTGAGCGACCCGTACCGGGCGGGTGAGCCGTGGGACTTCCCCAATGGATGTGACCCGGACCGGATGCCGGACGGCGGCGACGGGGGCCCGCTGGTCGCCGACAGCGGCGACGGCTCGTTCACGGGCACGGGAACCAGCGACGGCTCCAGCACTGGCACCGGAACCGGCGACGGCACGATAGCCAGCAGCGACACGCCGGCCGACGGCGGCCAGGGCGGGGATGGGGGTGGCGACGGGGACTCCGGCGGCACTGACGGCGGAGCGGACGGAGAACTGGGATGAACAAGTCAATGAGTGGCACCTGCGCAGTGGGGCTCGTCATCGTCAACGGACCGGACAGCGCTGCGTTCACGCAGGGCGAGGTCGTGGACATCACGATCGGCCTGCTGCGCGGATGGTCCACCCTGTACAAGCTGGCCGGCACCTATTCGCCGGTGCGACCGCGGCTGCTGTTCACCGTGGATTACAAGTTCGTGACCCTGACCGTCGACCCGGCCACGATCCCGGCCGCGACCAGCGCCAGCCCAACCGGTGCTGACTACACCGCTCGCGAGCCGTTGTGGCGCGACCCGGCCCTGGCCGCCATGGGCTTCGGTCCCGGGATCGCGGGCATCGCGTCCTACAACACGTCGCTGCTGAACAAGGCGTGGTCGATCGGCACCGCGACTTCGGCGTACACGGTGTTCATCACCAAGTATCCGGCGGCCTGGATGGCCTACACCTACGGCGCCAGCGCTTACATGGTGCTGCAGTACCCGTGGGTGAGCACCAACGGCAGCGGGTTCCCGGCCGGCGGCTGGGGCAACAGCTGGCCCAACGTCTACGCCCACGAGACCGGGCACATCTTCCAGGCGCCGGACGAGTACTTCGCCTCGAGCTGCTCGAAGACGGCCACCTTCGGCGCGCTGAACGTGCCCAACAGCAACTGCCAGACGACGGCGACCGAGGCGGTCAGTTCGTGCCTGATGTTCCACAACACCGAGGACCTCTGCAACGCGACGGTGCAGACCTTCGGCTGGGTGGACGCCGACGGCGACGGGGTTCTCGACGTCACGCCCTGATCGGTATCGCACAGCGCGCCGGCTACGAACCCGTAGCCGGCGCGCTGTCGTGATCTCAGCCGGCAGATGGTCATCGGCGCCGGCGGGGCAGCTCCGGACTGTTGTCGTCGGTGCCGGGTGATGAGTCGCTCAGGCCGTCGGGCCCGGGGCCGGAGCCGGAGCGGGAGCCGGAGCCGGAGCCGGAGCCGGAGCGGGAGCCGGAGCCGGAGCCGGAGCCGGTGCGGGAGCCGGGGCCGCGACCGCCGGCGGCTGGAGCACCACGACCTCTTTGGTCTCCGTCACCGGATCCATCACGACCTGCTTCTGGTCCGAGGTGTAGAGCGTCAGCTGGTAGGTGTAACCATGCCGCTCGGGCGCGGCGAGCCGGAACCGCCAGACGACGGGCTGGGTGAAGTCGGTGATCGGGTAGTCCTGCTCGACCGAGATGTGCCCGGCGGCGTCCGTGAAGCTGACGTGCAGCGACGCGAACGCCCAGCTGGCCGCCGCGTTCGTGAGCAGGTAGGGCAGGAACTGCACCCGCCACCCGTACGGGTCGCCGACCGGTAGGACGGTGCGGTCGGTGGTGATCCAGGTGTCATCTGTGCGGGTGAGGCCGTCGGAGTAGAACACGCTTACCTGGTAGTCGAACGTGCGCAGCTCGGGGTTGACCAGCGGCACGTCCCAGGTCTTGACGTCAGAGTCGCTGCTCATCGTCACGGTGGTGTTCTGCTGGTAGTTGTTCGGCTGGTCCTGATAGCGCAGCGCTGTCACGATCTTGGAGAGCAGGCCGCCCTCGCCGAACGACCCGGCCGGCACCAGTGTGACGGACAGCGACTCGCGCTCCGGCTGATCGAGCACCAGACGCTTGTTCGTTGACTGGCCCGGGGTCTGCACCAGTTGCTGGTCGTTCGTGTCGACCCAGGTGACCTGGTACGAGTACGGCTGGGTGACCGCGGTGCCGACGACCTCGATCCACTTGTCGGACTGCTTCTCCGGGGTCAACACGAACGACTGCGAGGCGCTGCCGCTGGTGAGGTCGACCTGGACGGCCTTGAATCGGGTCCAATCGACGATTCCCACCTGCAGATCGACAGCCAGGATGCCCAGCGTGTCGGTGTCCAGCACGAGGGCCGTGCCGTCGGAGGTGCCCTGCAGATGCATGGTCTTGGTGGAGCCGCGGTAGAACACGTCGATCGCGTAGGAGAACGTGGTCTGATCGGGCGCGGCGAGGTAGGTGCTGAAGATCTGCGGCGCGGTGGCGTCCTTGGTGAACTCGAAGTCCTTGGCGGTGTCGATCTTGTTCGCCCCGCTGGCGCCGTGGTACTCGAGGTGGGCCTTGACCACGTCCACCGGCTCGTCAACGAAGTTGGCCGTGCAGGTCAGCTCGACGTCGGCGAACTTGAAGTACTGCGGATCGAGGTCGATCTGCTTGCAGAACTGGCTGACCGGCATCCCCTTGAGGATGTTGCTGAGGTTGTCGGTCGGCGCCAGGGTGGTGGTGACGGTCGCCTTTTCGTCGAACCGGGCGTCGAAGTTGCCGGTCGTCGTCTCGTCGACCTTCTTCAACTTGTAGGAGTCGATCGAGTCCGCGCCGTACTTGCGGCCACCGCCGCCGTCGGCCAACTGGGTCGAGAGCGCCGGGTCGTCGCCGGGCTTGAAGTCATCGGGGTTGGTCGATTCGAGCAGCTTGTCGGCAAGGAAGTTGCTGATCAGCGTCCAGCCCTGGGTCGTCAGCTGGGTGAGCATTTCCGCCGTGACCACGGCGTTGCTCGCGGAGGGGATCACCTTCACCCACGCCGAGCCGGTGTCGACGGCGATCTTGGTGATGATGTCGCGCGCGCTCGTGGACGACGCATGGTTGTAGGAGTGGGTTTCCTCGTCGGAGGAGTAGGTGTCGCGGTAAGAACCGGACTCGGAGAGGTCTTGCCACTGCTCCTGGGTGGCGTTGAACGTCTTGTTGGTGTCGCAGTGACACACCATCGTCACGCCGTCCAGGCGCGAGGTGAAGGTGAGCTGGTATCCCACCCAGATCGTCGACATGTTCTTGTCGATCAGGTCCCACATCAGAGCCGCTCCGTCGAGGGTCAGCTTGGCGACGAAGGCGGCACGCTCGTCGCCGGTCATGCTGGCCTTACCGGCCCCGACCAGGGTGGTGACGAACTCCCCGCCCGCGGTGTTCTCGCCGTCGATGGCTACCGCGACGTTGCCGTCCTCGATGGGAATGGCGCTGATCTTGAGCGCGGCCGCCAACTTCGTGACGTCACCCTTGATCTCGTTCGCCCACCATTGCGAATAGTCGACGCGGTCCGTCGCCGGGGTGGCGAGCAACTGGTGCAGGGCCGGGTCGGCGGCCAGCGCCGCACGGATCGCTGCCTCCTGCTCGGGGGTGCGGGCCAGGTCGACCGAGAAAGTCAGCAACCCGCCGCCCAGCTTGGTGGCGCGATCCGCTTCGGGCACCCGGTCCAGCGGCCGGCGGTACTGCACCAGGGAGAACAGCGGCTTGCCGTCGGCGTCCAGCGCGATGCGCGGGCTCTGCGGCATGGCGTAGACGTTCAGGGCGTCGGCGTCATCCAGGAGGACCGTGCAGCCCTCCACGGTGCGCTGGCCGGTGGTCGTGATCATCGGTGGGTCTCCTCCACGGTGGGCTTCTCACGAACACAGGGGTCGACCCGGCTCCGGGACCGATCCGACCCCTGTGTGGCGGTGACGATCAAAGTGACCGATCACAGGCGACGATGGGCGGTGGGTGATGCTGACCCTGGCCGACGCGCGCCCGATCGCCGGGGCCACGGTGTACCGGGACGTCAGCTGGGCCGACGGCAGCCGGGCGCTCACCGGGCGCTTCTACGTGCTCCCTGACGAGCCCACGCTCGCGGTGTCCGACGCGAGCTCGGCCTACACGCTGTATCGCTACCGAGGTGCGCCGGGCAGCGGGGTCGGTGGTGGGCTGCTCGTGCTGGGGCTCGACCTTGCGGTGCCGGACGGTACCGCAGCGGCGGTTGCGGCGGCCTACGCGCTCCCCGCCGGTGCGGAGCCCGTCCTGGCCGCGACGCCGTTCTCGGCCAGCACCGCCACCGTGACCTTGGCCGGCGAGTCCGGACCCGGGGAGTTCGTCACGTCGGTGACCTGCACCGCGGGCGCCGGTGGGACCGTCGCGCTGGTGGTCGTTCTGACCGCGGACGGCGTCGCGCTGGTGGACCAGGCGATGAGCCAGGGCCTGCCGGCGGTGCATGCGGAACTCGACCTGGCGGTGGACTACGTGCTCGACGACATCTCACTGCGCGTCTGGTGCGATTACACCGCCGCCGTCGCCGTGGCCGGCGACATGGCCGCCGCCGGATCGGCCGACGGCGGTCAACTGTTGTCCGAACTCCGCGCCCGGGGGCTGGTCGGGACGACGCTCCTGACCACCCGACCGCTGTCGGCCGACGAACAGAGTGCGGTGGCCACGCTGTCCGCGCAGGCCCTGCAGAGCGCCGTCCTGCCCAACCTGCTCGACGGCGGTGGCCATCCCCGCCCGGGTGGCGAGCACCTGGCAGAGCGCAGCTCGCTGACCTTGACCGCGTCGTCGCCGGGCGTGCTCGCCGTGACCCGCACGGCCAATCTGCTCCTGCCCGACGGCGACAGGCACACCGTCTCGGCCGACTTGGGCGCGGCCGGTCTGCGCCGGTTCGTGCGGGTCGGTGTCGCCGGCGACCTGAGCGGGCGGGGCATCAGTCTGGTGGAAGCCCGACTCGACTACGCGGGCACCCTGGCCGACGGCACTGCGCTCACCCGCAGGGTCGAGCTCGTCCTCCGGCCGGACGCACCGGCCGCCGCCGCGACGTTCGACATTGCCACACCCGAACAACGCGCCGTGACGACCCATCTGCAGGTGCACTACGCCGACGGATCGGCGTCCTACGCAATCGACCTTCCGGCTGCGGACGCCGACTCGATCGATGTGGACGTCGACGCTCTCGGCGTTCTCGCGGTCGAGGTCGCGGTGAGCGGCATCGACCCGACGGCGCCGGCGGTGGCTGTCATCGACCTCGCCTATGGTCCGGAGCCGGGCGCGCTCAGCCACCAGCTGGTCCTGGACGGCGCGCAGTCGCGCGGGCGCTGGCTCGCGCCGGTCCGCGAGGTGCCCCAGCCCTACCGCTACCGAGTGACCTGGATCCGCGGCAGCGAGCGGGACGCGGGCGAGTGGCAGGAGAGTGACGCCGCGTCGATTGCGCTGCAGCCGCCGTTCGCCCCGGTGGCCGACGCGATCGCCGTCTTGTCCGCGGGGCCGTTCGACCAGCTGGCTGCCCTGGTCGTCGAGCTCCGCGCCGGCGAAGGGACGCCGATCACCCCGCTGCGGTTCACCGGGCCGGACCAGAGCCAGAGCTGGTCGCAACCGGCCGGCACGACCGGATACCAGTACCGCACCACCCTGGTCCGCGCCGACGGGTCGCACCAGACCGGCGCTTGGGTGTCGTCGGACGGGCCGGTACTCGTCGTGCGAGACGGCCTCCGATTCGACGTCGCGCTGATCGGCAACGTGCTGGGGCTGGGCACCACGCTGACCAAGGCGATCGTCGATCTGCAGAGCCCCGACCCCGCGGCCACGACCCAGACCGTCGTCCTCGACGCGACCACGACCACCGCGCGCGCCGCCGTGCGACTCGTCGTGCCCGACCAGCACGCCTACCGCTACCGCCTCACGCTCTGCCCGCCGTCGCAGCCCGCCCAGCTCGGCGACTGGCTGGACTCGTCCTCCCCCGTCCTCGTCCTCCGCCGACCCGCCTAGGAGTTGCCTTGCTCAGTCTCGAGTCGCCCGTCTACCTCATCGAGGACATCGTCGTCTTCCGCGACCACCAGTCGCTCGGCGACTTCTACTTCCTGCACGGGTCGCCGCACATCACCAAGGTGAACAACCAGCCGGTGTTCATGCTTCTGACCTACCGCAATGCGGTCAGCGGGGTGGCCGCCGCGCCGGTGACCCGCGACCAGCTCGGCGGGGCGTTCCTCACCTTCGAGGTGGACTGCGGACTGAGCGAGACGAAGCTGGCCACGATCAGGAGCGAACTGTCCGCGCTGGTGCCCGCCGGCGTCACCGACATCAACCTGACGCCGGTGCTGTACACATCCGGGCAGGCTCACGTCATCGCGCTGGACTACCAGGAGTCGCAGGCGCCGGCGCCGGGAACGCCGCCGCCCGCCGTGCCACCCGTGCCGCCGGCCAGCGTCGGGGTCGTGACCGGACTGGGGGCCGCGGTCGCTCCAGCGGTGGCCGTGACGCCCGCACCCACGCCCGCCCAGCAGGCCGACGCCGCGACACGCCAGTTCGTACGCGGGATCCTCGGGTCGGCGACGCCGTCGCTGATGCAGGACCTGCAAGCATCCTTCTCCCTTTCGTTGACGCCGGACGCCGCGGCGCTGCTGGAGGGGGCCTACACCGATGACCTGTCGCCGATCGGCGTCATGTACGAGTTGCAGTTCACCGGCCTGCGCCCCTCCCTCTCGGTCAAGGCGCACGGCGAGAAGAGCAAGATCTACGAGCATCTGCAGATGGCCTTCCACGCCGGCTACACCTCGGGCAGCGCGAGCAGCGGCACCGCTGCGCAGCCGGCGACGGCCGCCGCCGCCAAGCCGCCGACCCAGGCCCAGCGGTTGCAGGGCACCCAGAACCGCGCTGCGACCGGCACTGGTACCGGCGCGACGGGCATCGGCGCGGCCACGGGCACCGGCGCGACCACGGGCACCGGCGCGGCCACGGGCACCGGCGCGGCCACGGGCACCGGCGCGGCCACGGGCACCGGCGCGGCCACGGGCACCGGCGCGACCACAGGCACCGGCGCGACCACAGGCGCACGCGCGGCCACGGGCACCGGCGCGGCCACGGGCACCGGCGCGACCACAGGCACCAACCGGCAGAGCCCGTCGACGCAGGTCGCGCTGGCCGTCGACATCGGCTACGAGGTCGAGAAGATGGTGCAGGACTCCACCATCACGATCGAGATCGTGCGCCAGCGCGACGACCAGTCGATGGACGACCTGCAGAAACAGGCCATGGACCTGATCAAGCAACTGATCACCGAGGAGTTCTTCAAGCCGCAGATGACGGGCGCCAGTGCCGGTGCGGCGGCGACCGCGGCCCGCCAGTTCACCGGAGCGACTGCCCCGGCGGGCGCGATCAACCGGGGCACGGCTGGGGCTGGCGGCCGGGTCGAGGTCGGCTTTCAGTTGCAGTACAAGGAGCAGCACGAGCTCGACACGTTCGACGTCGACTTCAGCGTGGCCGCACCGGAGACCCGCACACATGCGCCGAACGGGTTCTTCTCCGCGCTGCTCACCGACGTCGACAGGGACTCCCACATCAAGGAGATCGATCTCGACAGTGAGTTCTTCAAGCAGATCGACGTCACCGTCTCCAGCACTCCCGACCTGGACCGCTACGACATCCAAGCCATCGACGTCGAACTCCAGCACGGCGGGACGTTCGACGCTCCCGCGGCCGCCGGAGCTGTCCAGTTCACGCCGCAGAAGATGGCGGGCGGGCACTTCCTCGCCTTCCCCGACGGCGGCGACTACACCGTGCGGCACCGCACCACGTACACGTTCGGCGACTCGCCCGACATCGCGGCACAGCCGAACACCGCCCGTCGCGAGACGCCGTGGATCAGCTCGCCCGACCGCGGACTGCTGATCCACCCGGCCGACGACGTGGCCGTCCGTTCGGTCTACGTCGAACCTGGCGCTGTGGACTGGGATGTGGTGGAGCAGGTGGAGACGACACTCACCTACGCAGACCCCGCCAACGACTTCACCACCTCCCGTACCTACCTGGTCAACGCCACCACCGCCCGGCAGGAGTGGCGGGTGCGGCTCGCCAGCCCGAATCTGACCGGCTACCAGATCGCGCACCGCTGGCACCTGAAGGAGGGGGGCAAGATCATCGACGGGGCCGCGACGACGAGCGACCTCGACCACGTGTACGTCCCGGACCCCTTCGTCGACCGGCTCGAGGTCGTCGTGAACGGCCTGGTGGACAAGGCCAGCGTCGCCCGCATCGACGTCGAGTTCACCTACGCCGACAAGGACAACGGGTTCGACGTGCAGAAGGTCGTGCAGCTGCCCGGCCCAGACTTCGCCCCCGTCGTGGTGGAGATCCCACTCATGGACGCCGACGTGCGCGCGTACACCTACCAGGCCACGTTGATCAAGGTGAACGGGGCGCCCGAGCAGCAGGCCGCGCAGAAGTCCGACGCGGGCGCGGTCTTCGTCAGCGAGGGCGGTCACTACCTCGACGTCAACATCACCATCCTCGGGCAGCTGGCCAGCGCCAGCCTGGACGGGGTACTGGTCGAGCTGCGGGCCGAGCCGCCCGAGGGTCAGCAACAGCAGGTGCAGAGCGTCGCGATCGCGGCGGCGGACGCTCCGAAGGCGACGCTGCGGCTGCTGCTGCGCTCGGACCGTCCCGACGAATACGAGTACCGGACGACGGCGTACGTGACCGGCGGCAACCAGGTCGTGCGCGAGTGGGAGAGTGCTCAGGCCGCCAACCTGGTGCTGCAACCGAGCCGGCTGGCCACCCCGTCCTGAGCGGGTCGACGTGATCGATCTGGCCGCACCGGCCCGCACCCTCGACGGCGTGACAGTCCTGGCCGACCATGCCGATCCGGCGCGCTATCACTACGTGCCGGTGCGGCCCCGGCTGGTCGTCGACGACCGAGGCAAACCGGAGCTGAGCCTGCTGAAGTACCAGCTCGATGCGCAGACCCAGGGAGCCAGTGGCGCCGGAGTACTCAGCCTGGCGGTGGACCTCGGGGTCGCCGACCTCGTGCTCGCCGGCGTACGCGGAAAGCTCGCCGCGGCCGTCGGGCGCAGTGGGCTGACCCTCACGCCGGTCTGGCCGGACGCGGGCACCTGCCGGCTGATCCTGCTGGGCAAGGACAGTGCCGGTGGCGGCGCCGACAGCCCGTTGGTGCAGACGGTGATCGGCGGCGCCGACCCCGCGCTGGCCGCCGAGGCCAGGACGCTGTTCACAGTCAGCCTGGACCCGGACGGCGTGGCCCTGGTGGAGCAGGCTCTGACGACGGGCGGACTGCCGTTCGGGGTGGTCTACGACCTGCAGGTGGCCGGGCTCCGGCCCGCATTGCACGCCACCGTCACCGCGGACTATGCCTACGCCTACCACTACTACGAGAACCGGTTCCACGGCGGTCGGCTGCTGTTCGCCAGCGACATCGGCGAGACGATCCAGGACCTCAGGGACCAGCAGGCGATCAGGGTGACGATCGACGACCTGGTGCCGGACGCCGACAAGGAGGGCATCTACCGAAGTGCACTGGACGCTGTGACGCAGTACGTGCTCCGGACACTCTTCACGCCGACATTGAGCCAGGCCCCGCCGGCCGCACCGGGGCCGGGCAGCGTGCTCAGCTCGATCGTCGACATGTTCACCGCGAGCTACAGCCTGATCGACATCGACACCACCGAGCTGAAGACGCTCACCTACACCCTCAACGCGGCCGAGGCCGAAGAGATCACCCTGGCGCCACAGGGGGAGCTGTTCGCGTTGCTGCCGCCCGGAGCCCACGCCTCCGACTACGTCGTCACCATCACGGCCCCGCCCGCAGACCACCTCGACGCCGACGTGGCCACCCTCGTCGACCTGACCGCCGAGTCGATCGAGCGCGTGGACGTCGCGCTGAACTACGCGGGGAAGGAGACCGACGTGGCGCTGACGCCGGCCGCGCCCCACGTCACCCAGTCGCTGTGGCGCGGCTCGAGCACCGACACCGAGGCGAGCTACACCTACCGCGTCCAGTTCGCCGCCGATGGGCCCCACGGCCTGACCGGTGTGCTCGCCGGACCCGGGGGTCACAGCACCAATGGCCTCGTGCGCATCGACCCCCGTCAGCTGTACCGGCGAGTCGCGATCCGCCCGTCCCTGCAAGGCGTTCCGGCCGCGGTCTACCCGCGGGTCCTCGTGGACCTCACCGCCCACGAGGCGCTGGACGGATGGACCGTCACCGACACCTTCGACCTGGATGCGACCACGCCGGAGGCCGCGGTGTCCTACCGCGCTCGGTCCGACGGGCTGATAGCGGTCTCAGCCCGGGTGCGCTACGTGCGCGCGGACGGCACCGAGCTCGAGCGCAGCTATCGCGACGTCGACCCCGGCGCGTTCGTCATCGGAGATCCGGAACCGGACGATGTCGCCGTCAGCGTGCTGGCATCGGCCCGGTTCGGCACCGCGGTCGCGCGGCTGGTGGTCGAGCTGCGCCCGGACGCCACACCCGACCGCGTCACGACGTTGACGATGGACGCCACGACGACGGCGATGCCGTGGTCGTACCACCCGACCGAGACCGCCCGGGGCTACACGTACCGGGTCACCGTGCAGGAGCTGACCGGGGCGTTGCACACCGGTGCGTGGCTGGCCGGTCCGGACGCGGCCACCCTCGTCGTGGGCGAGGGGTTCGCCCAGCTGCGTGACGTCCGCATCCAGTTCGTCGGCACGTCGCTGGCGGCGGCCGGGTTGCTGGCTCTGCGGATCCGGTGCACGTTCAGCGATCCGGCCGCCCAGCTGGCGGCAGACCAGGAGTTCCTCGCCCAGGACCCGCTGGCGCCGCTGGCCTGGCAGTACCCGGTGGCCGACCCGACCCGCGCCGACTACCAGTTCACGATCACCCGGATCCACGCCGACGGGACGAGTACCACCGACCCGACGCTGACGGGCTCCGACCTGCTGCGCGTCATCCCGATCGTCGCAGCGACCCCGGCGGTGTCGCCGTGATCACGACTGAGGCGCCACTGTCGGTCAACGGGGTCGTCCTCTTCCGGGACAGCGAGGACGCAGACCTGTTGTGGGTGCTGCCCCGCGCGGTGCACCTCGCGGCCCGGACGGACGCTACATCGTCGTTCACGCTGCTGGAGTACCGCACCGCCGACGGCACCGGCGGCGGCTTCGCCGAGCTGGAGCTCGAGCTGGACGTGCCCGGCGGAGCAGCCCTCGCAGCGCAGAGCGGTCTTGAGAACGCCCGGCTCCTGCCGGTGTCGTTCCGCAGCGGCACGGTCTCGTTGCTGTCGGTGACCGGGTCGGGCGGCGCGCTCGTGCAGTCGGTGCTGGGTGCGACGGCGGCGCCATTGTTCGCGCCATTCCACACGGTCTTCGCGCTGGACGTCACGCCACAGGGCGCGGCGTTGCTGGCTCAGTCGGCCACCACGCCGACGCTGCCGATCGGGGCCGTCTACACCCTGAGCTTCCTGGCCCAGACGCCGGCCCTGCACGCGCACGTGACCATGGACTACGAGCGCATGTACGACCACTTCTCGACGTCGCTGGGCTTCACCTACTACGTCAACGCGCGGATCGACGTCGACCTGGAGTGGCTGGTGGAGCACGACCTGGTCAAGATCGAGATCACCCAGTTCAGCGACGATGCCGACGCCCAGCGCCAGCGTGACGCGGTGATGGACCTGGTGGCCGCCCGGGTGCAGACCGACTTCTTCACCAGCGCGCTGCCCACGACCAGCGGGGATCCGGGGTTCGCCGGCGCGCTCGGCGGCATCGTCGCTCGTGGCCTGGGGGACAAGGTCACGTCGAGCACCGCGTTGTTCACGCTGAAGGCCCGGGTCGACATCGAGTCGGAGCTGAAGACGTTCGAGCTGTTCTACGACGGCCGCACCGTGCAGGAGCTGACCCACGTCGTGTCCGGGTTCATCGGCGCGATGGTGGCGACCAGCGACGCCCCGCCCGACATCAGGCAGATCACCGCCGACGACCCGTTCTTCGCCACCCTGGACGTTGCCGTGCTGGTCGGCGTCGACTTCGACGACGTGCCCGACCTGCGCGAGGTGGCGGTGACCCTGACCTACGGCACCCATGCGCAGGCGTTCGTCGCCACCAAGGACGCCCCCGGACCGTTCCGCTTCACCTGCCCCCTCGACCCGGGGTCGCCCTCGTACACGACCCATGTCGAGTTCCACTTCGACCCCTCGTCGACGGCCGGGTCGGCGACGATCACGATGCCGGACTCGACGCGCCGCGACCGGGCTTTCGTCGTCAGCACGGCCGATTCGTTCCAGGTCTGCCGGGTGCACGTCGCTGGCGTCGGTGGTGGGTTCGGGCTGGTGCAGTCCATGCCGGTGACGCTGTCGATGTTGGCGCCCGACGGAACGAAGCTGGCTCAGGACGAGCTGGTGATCGACGACGCGCATCCCCAGCTGGACTGGTACCGCAGGGTGCCGGGATCCGCGGTGCCGCACGTCCGGGCCCGGGCCGACTGGGTGGACGTCAACGCCCAACGCCATGCCGGGAGCGAGGTGGCCGTGGCCGGGCTCAACTTCGTGGCCCGGGGACCGTTCGTGGGCACGGCGTCGGTAGTGGTGCAGCCCGCGGTGGACTGGGCGTCGGTGACGCAGCTGGCGGTGGAGGTGCGGCACGCGGTCCTGGGGACCCAGCAGGAGGCCAGTCTGCTGTTCTCCGCGGCGGCGGGCACGGACCCCAAGGAAGTGAGCCTGGCGCTCACCGATGTCGGCGACCGCCGCTTCCAGTGGCAGGCCACCATCCTGCGGGCCGATGGCACCACCGCGGTGTCGCCCTGGCACGACGCCGACTCGACGTTGGTGCTGGTGGCCGACGACGTCGCGGGGCGGGCGACCGTACGGGTGGTGTGGCTGGGCGACACCGGAACGGCCCTGGCCATGCGGGTGGACTTCTGGACGCAGGCGACCGGCGGGGAGCAGCAGGTGGCGTCCACGATCCTGCAGCCGGGGAGCACGGACGTGACGGTGACCTGGCAGAGCCCGGGGCTGGCGGCAGGCGCCGTGCCGTCGTACCGCTATGAGGTGCACCGCCTCGACGCCAGCGGTGACACACGGGTCGGCCAGGGCACCGACGGGGGCGGGCTGCTGGTGGTCCGCACCAACGGCTGAGGGTGAGTCGGCGCCGCTACGCGGGTGGCGTCGAGGCGACCGCGCGGACTGCCCAGGTCTTGCCCGACGTGCGCAGCTGGGTGATGAGCTGGCTGGCAACATCCCTTGTGACCGGCCCGATCGAGGTATCGGCGTCGACGTAGTACGACGCGCCCGGCGGCTCCCACAAGACCACCAGGTCGAGGGTGCTGCGAGTCAGGTCCAGCGCCACTCGCTGCGGCAGCGACCGGGTGTCGTCGACGAAGCGGGAGGTGAACTCGAGGAAGAACCCGGTCCGCAGGTCCAACCCGGCCGCCAGCTGGGTGAGCGTCAGCTGCAGCTCGAGCGGCGCCTCGTGCCCGGACGCGATGTCGACCGGGGGTTGACGCGGTGTGGTGTCGCCTGCGGCGTACACCGCCACCGTGACGGACCGGATCGAGTCCGCCTGCGCGGCCGGCACCGACGGCGACAACATGATCGACACCTTCGACGGCTGCAGAGACGGATCGCGATTGACCGCGTCGATCCAGTCCTGCGGATTCGGGCCGTTGACCGTCACCACGCCCGGCACTGTCACGACACTGGTCCACGACGGTGTGCTGGGGGTGTAGGTCAGCGGCGGGCTGGACGCGCCGGCGTCGAGCGCCAGCGGCGTGGACAGCAGGCTGATCTGCTGGGCGTCGAAGACGATCCCGGACTCGTGCCCGGCCGCGACCAGGCTGAGCTGCATCGTCTCCATCGACACTGGGTAGGTCAAGGTGTTCGTCAGCACGACGGATGCCGAGTACGGGTCCGGCGGCGGGTCCGGGACCGGCGGCAGCTGAACTCTCACGGCGTTCGTGATCACCCGGTCCAGCAGCATGTGCACCGGCACGGCCACGCTGACGTGGTCGTCGGCCAGGACCACCGCGCCGGTGATGCCCTTGGCGAGCATCGCGGCGAGAAGCCCGTAGTCGAGCTGGTCCATCGTGAACTTGATCTGCAACAGGTCGCTGGTCGGCGTGCCGGCGAGGGCGTAGGTGATCGACGACATCGCCACAGGCTGCCCGTCGGAGAGGAAGTCGGCCTGGAAGCTCGCCTTCAACCCGCTAGCGGCTCGCAGCTCGACGTAGGGCTGGGTGCCCTGCAGCTCGTGCTGCAGCAGGAACTGCGACAGCTGGGCGCGGTCGGCGTCGGAGAGGTACGGCATCGCCGTCATCGTCACGGTGATGGTGGTCCGGCCGTCGGTGTCACGGGCCATCGTCACGCGGAACGGGGTGGCGGGCGCACCGGAGTCCTCGCTCGCGTAGAAGCCGAGCCGGTACTCGGTGGGCAGGAAGTAGAAGAGCTCGGGGCGCTCACCAGGCAGGCAGTGCAGCGACGTGGTCGAGCCCGTCGGGCTCACCTGCAGCCAGCCGCCGGTCTGCCGTCGCGGGATGTCGGGGAACGCACTCGCGTCGCTCTGCGGCTGGTGGGCCAGCTGGCCCGCGCCCTGCTGGACCACTGTCGCGACGTGGGTGTTGTCGAGGATGCCGGGCAGGAACACGCGCCGCCAGTCCGAGCGCTCCACCGACAACTGGCTGGCCAGCACGGTGACGTCCGGGTTCTCCGACACGCTCAGGCCCGCGAGGATCGTCTGGTCCGGTGCGAACCTCGCGCGACCGACCAGCGGGTGGGCGATCCGTGCCCGGGCGCGGCCGGGCGAGATCTCCGCGGCCTGGGTGAACACGGAGGCGCGCAGCGCCGCCGGGATCCGGGTGATGCGGATCGGCGGCGTCTGGATGTCGAGGCCGCCGGCGATCCCGGTGTTGCCCGGGATGTGGATCGTCAGGTCGTGCGAGCAGCTGACGCTGATCTTGGCGCCAGCACTCGCGCTGAGCGCGCCGATCGCGGCGTCGTAGGACGCGGCCCCGGTGGCGTCGTCGGCGAAGCTCGCGACGAGTCGCACCGCGTCGGCGTCGACGACAACAGTCAGGGGCAGCAACGTGCCGTTCCCGACGTCGAGCGAGGCGGTGGGCGACCCCGCCGAGAACGGCAGCACCTGCACGCCCGGAACGACGCAGGGCAGCGTGACGGTCAGCTGGGTTCGGCGGCACTGCCAGGCCACGGTGCCGACATTCGCGTCGAATCCCACCCAGGCATTGAGCGTGCACCACCGCGCCCCGCCCTCGTCGGTGACGATCGCGGTCGCATCGGCCGTGATCGCGCTCTCCTGGTCGGCGGGGAACTGCGGCACCTGCACCAGGGTCGAGCGCAGCACCATGGTCTCGTTGAAGATCAGCGGGGCGGCGTTGACCGAGAGCTGCGCCGGCGCGTCCATGGAGATGGCGTAGGGCATCGAGCCGGTGTTGTCGTGCGTGTCGCCAGCCGGGCAGGGCCCGGCCGGGTTCGACGAGTAGAACATCCCCTGGCACTTGCAGCACCAGGACCAGCCCTGCTGCTGCCCAGCCGGGGTGTCGGCGCCGACGAAGTCCACCAGGTAGTCGTTCCCGCCGACGGTGACGTGCGGCCCGCCGGCAGGGCAGGCGCTGGAGCCGATGTTCGGCCCGTAGAACAGGCCCTGGCACCGGTTGCACCAGGCCCACTCCGCTTGGGCGTGATCATGCAGCAGGCCATCGGTGATGTCGTCGAGGGAGTAGATCCCGCTCCCGCCGGGGTCGTGGCCGCCGCCGGCGGGGCACACGCTGCCGTCGGTGTTGCCGTTGTAGAACAGGCCCTCGCACTTGTGGCAGCAGGCCCACGCGGTCTGGTTCGTCATCGGCACTACCCGTTCGTGGTCGCGGTCGTGGACATCGTGCGGTCCAGCTCGACCGTGGTGGACGTACACCCGGTCAGCTGGAGGTCTTGGTCCTTGGTGCGGTCGATCCCGTAGAAGTTCACGGTTGTGTCGTACGTGCTGCCGTCAGCGCTCTGCCGGGGGACGGTCCAGGTGAACGGCGCGCTGTCAGCACTCGTGAACACATGCTCGGCGGTCGTCTTCTGCCCACCGGCATGGGTGAAAGTCAGCTGCACGTGCACGGCTTTGAGGTCGGCCGCGAAGTCGAGCAGCTCGGTGCGCAGGGTCACCGCCAAGGGGGCGGCGGCTTCGGCCGCGCCGACGAAGTTCAGCCCTTCGGTCAGCGGGCCGGCGATGTCCTCGTGGGTGCCGTCGGGGTGCGCGACCCGGCCGGTGTAGGACGCCGTGCGGGGACCTCCGGTCATCACCGGGACGGTGAGATCCAGGTTCGGGGCCGTCGCACTGAGCGCGAACGGCATCACCTTGGAGTAGGAGTTCGACGGGTCGCCGTACGTCAGCGTCCCGGCGATCGTCGACACCCCACTCCATTCGGCCTGGGCCATGAGGGAGAAGGTGACCGAACCGACGAACGGGGTGGAGACCTCGAGGGTGTCCTGGCGGCTCGACCGCTTGGGCGTGACGATCACGGTCGGCCCGACCCGGTAGGTGACCGTGTAGTCGTACTGGCGCGGCTCGGCGGTGTCGTCCGGCGTGATGATCTCCCCGGTGGACTGCAACCAGGTGGCCCGCGGGGCGGCTGGCGTCAACTCGATGGCGCCGGTGTAGGCGGTCCCGTCGCTGGCGGTGTACCCGATGTCCACGCGGGCCGAGTCGACGGCGCCGGCTGGGGCGGTCAGCACGCCCTCGACCTTCACCGCGCCCAGCTGCGGCGGAGTGATGATCACCAGTCGGCGGTCGGTCTTCGTCCACGGGACCACCGTGGGCGCGCCGCCGCGCTGCCAGTACACCTCGGCCATGAATTCGTACTGCTCCTTGTGTCCGCCCGAGGCCGTGCGGGCGGTGTCGAACCGGAAGTTAGCGACCGCGTCGGCGCTGGTCAGCTCGGCGTCGTCGTGCCGCTCGACCAGGGGCGCGCCCGGCGCCGCGTCGTCGGTCTGGCTGTAGCGGTAGTAGACGTGGATCTTCGCGATTCCGTTCGCGGAGAAGTCCACGCCCGTCGTCGAGAACGTCACCTTCATGTCCTTGAAGAAGTCGTCGGCAAGACGCAGGGCGTGGAAGCAGGACGCCAGCGTGGCCGGGTCGTCGATCATCACGTGCAACGGGGCATTGGGTGACGCCTGCCGGGTCAGGCTCATCGCGTCATTGAGCTCGAGGTGAAACGTGGCGGTGCCCGGAGTCGCGTTGTCGTCCAGTTGGAGCAGCGCGGTGTTCGGTGCCGTGGCCGTCGGATCCGTCGTGCCCGGCTGCGGGCCGCCTGTGGTGAGCGATGGGAGCAGCGAGTCGGTGAGCAGGTTGGTGGCCAGCGTGAGCAGGGAGGTTCGGGTGGCGGCGTCGGCGGCCGGGTCGCCGGTCGACACCTCCTCGATCCTGACGGTGACGCTCGAGTCGCTGATCGTCTCCTGCACCGCGGACACGATCGCCGGCCGGGTGAGCATCGCGTGGACGATGCCGTACTGCTCCCGCAGCTGCGGGAGCAGCTCGGCCGTGAACGGGCCGTTCAATGTCAGCGGGACGTAGCGCACCGCACCTTCTGTGATCAGCCGGTAGGGCATCGCGTTCTGCCAGACCCGCTGGTGCACCACCGAGTGCTGGGCGTCGATCGTCAGCCGGGCATTGACGCGTCCGACGTAGGTGAGGTTGTAGGTGAGGACGAGCGGCAGCTGGTGGGTCCCGTCCTGATAGGCCTTGAACGCCCCCTCGAAGACTCCGGCGCCGTCGGCGCTCAGCGTGGCGGCGAACGAGGCGCCCAGGTCACCGGTGAGGTCGACCGGCGCCTTGCCGGTGGCCTGGCGGACCAGCCCGCTGGCCGCCACATCGAAGGTGGCGAGGTCCACGCTGCCGGACGTCCACAGCGGGGTGGCCAGGATCGGCTCGGTGTCGGTGATCGCGTTGCCGAAGGGCTTCTTCCCGGCCGCCTGCTCGGTAGCCAGCAGCTGCCGCAGCGCGTCCGTCACCTGGGCGCGCTGGTCGTCGGACAATGACAGTACGGTGCGGAACTGCAGGTATCCGCCGCCGGCCTCATCCGTGTCCGGGACGTCGGAGAGGTCCTTGGTGTAGATCAGGAACAGGAACTCGGGTGCGCCGTCCTCGCCGACCGGGACGACCGGGTCGTTCGGCAGGACGTAGAACGTGTGCGGGTTCTGGTCCTCGCGAAGGACCACGAGATCGCCGACGTTGACCGGGTCGATGAAGTTGAGCATGGGTGCCTCTCTCAGGCCGCGGTGATGGGGATCGGGAGCAGCGCGTCCGTGCCGTCCAGCCATGGGCCGGTCTTCGTCTCGCCGGTGAGCAGGTGGCGGGTGATGCGGTACTGGTAGCCGCGCTGGGTGGGGTCGGTCAGGTGCACGTCCCACCGGTAGGTGTCGGCCTTGGCGCCGATGACCACGGTGTGCTGGTCGCGCACCTGATGGGCGACGTCGACGTAGAGCAGCTCGACGGTGATGGTGCGCAGTCCGGCCGTGGTCAGCTCGGGGCCTACGGCGCTGACGTCGACGACCAGGTCGCCGGTCTGCAGCTCGCCGACATCGAGGACCGGCGCGTCGGACGTCGTCCAGTCGTCGGCCGTGGTGACCCCGCCGGTCACCCGGGTGACCTGGTAGCGGTAGCTGCGGTCGGTGGGATCGCTCTGGTCCAGGGCCACCGCCTGGCTGCCGGGTTGCGGGAAGGACAGGGTGATCGGGGTGCTCGTCGCGTCCTTGGCAAGCGCGACCATCACCTGGGTCAGGTGGGTCCACACCGTGTCGGTGGTCACCAGCACCGTGATCGTTCCGGCGAACGGGTCGGGCAGGCGAACGATGGTGGTGTCGACGGTCCGGTCCGGGATGGGCACCTGCCTGCCGTCTGTCAGTTGATGAATGCCGCTGAGGACGATCGTGTCCCCCTCACGGCGGTCCCGGAACACGACGGTGGTGGTGTGCCGGTCCGCGGTCAGCGTCGCGTTCTGCGTCGCCACGGGGGTGCCCGCGCGCGTCAGCCGAACCTCGACGGCGCTGGCCAGCACCCGTTGGTCTGCAGGGCCCTCGAGGGTGACGCGGGCCAGGCCGAGCAACCGCTCGAGGTCGAGCGTCACGCGCCGCGACGTATCCGTGACGGCGGGCAGAGTGAGCTGCGCGTTGGGGTCCACCGGGCTGTCGGGCGCCAGGATGACCGTGGTGCCCAGTCGGTAGGTGCGGTCGGGAGACAGGTCCGCGAAGCACTCGACGCTGCCGGTGGGTTGCGCGGGGGTCAGCTGGACCGCGGCGTCGGTGCTGCCGTACTTCACGTCGAGCAGGACCGATGCGACACCGCTGTCGGTCAGCGGCCTCGCGGTGTCGACATCGAGGTGGAAGCGGGTGAAGAACGGGTCGTCGGTGGCGGCGTCGATGATGACCGCGGACGGGTCGATCGCGCCCAGCAGGGTGCCCAGGGACGCCTGCGTCGTGAGCGTGCGGGTCTGCACCCGGGCCTGGGAGAAGTCGAACTCCTCTGCCGCGCTCTGCGCCATTCGCAGCGCGCTCACCCGGTAGGCCGCGCCAAGGGTCAGCTGGGCCGAGGAGTCGCCGACCGACGCCACGGCGTCGGTGCCGAACGGCAGCACCGGCTCGCACATCCGGTTCAGCAGGGTGGTCTGCACGAAGTCGAGTGCCGCGGCCACGGCCGCCGCGCTGACGCTGGGATCGGTGCCGGCCGCGTCGGACTGGATGGCCGTGACCGAGACCGCGCCGGTCTGCTGCAGCCGCTGCATCAGATGATCGACCTGCGCGCTGAACAGCAACAGCCCGAGCTGGTAGCTGCTGGAGAAGAAGTCGTAGACGGCCGACCAGTCCACCCGGGCCAGCACCCGCGCCGCCGGCCACAGCCCCTCGGCGTCGTAGCGGCAGGTGATCCCGACCGGCAGGCTGCCGTCGCGTAGGCCCGCCTCCACCAGCCGCACGCCGTCGGCGGTCAGTTGCACTGCGAAGGCGGCGCGGTGCGGCGCGTCGAAGCCCAGCGTCGCTGATCCGTACTCGGTCCGCACGAGCGGGGAGGCCACCCCGGGTTCGGAGTCCTGGCGGCCGAAGAAGGTGAGCTCGGCGGTGCCGCCGAGCACCGGGAGCTGGCCCAGGGTCACCGGACGGCCGGCGCGCTGGGTCAGCGCCTCGGCCGCAGCCGCGAGGTCGGCGTCTGCGACCGGCAGGCTGATCCCCAGCCGCAGGTGTCCGCCGGTCAGGGAGCCGCCGTCGCTGAAGCGCAACAGTTGCAGGTCAGGACCGGCAGCATTGACATCCACGCGCGGGCAGCCGGGCAGGACCAGGAAGTGGTCCGGGGACTGCGTGTCCGGCACCACCGTGACCGCGCCCAGCGTCTCGGTGCTACCGGCGAGATCGAGCACCGCCACTCACCCCGGGGGCGGGGGCGGCGGCACCGGCTGGACCGGCACGACAGCGGGAGCCGGGGTGCCCGACGGGCCGGGCGGCGCCGGAGCGACGTCGACGGGTGGGCCAGGTGCGGGCGCCGGCGCGGCCGGGCGGGGCGGCGGTGGCGGCACGAAGAGTGCGTCGCTGGACTGCACGGCGCGGGATGTGGCGAGGTTGGTGCCGTCCTTGTAGAAGTAGTGGACGACGTAGCCGTACTCCTTGGGCCCGTTCTGGTCGCCCCTGATGTGCCACGTCTGCTTGGCCAGCGCGTCGGCGGTGAACACGAAGCTCTCGCTCAGCGCGACGTTGTGCGCGGCGTCGGCGTAGTCGGTGTCCACCTGTGCCGCGGCCAGGTCGGCGCCGAAGGACAGGAGCGTCGGATACAGGTCTACCGACATCGAGTACTTCTCGCCGACCGTGATGTAACCGGGGTCTCCGGGCAGCCACGACCCGTCCGCCGGGTAGCGCTTCACCACCCCGCCTTCGTAGATGTTGCTGAACTGGTAGGTGTAGTCGCGCTTGCTCGGGTCGATCAGGTCGACGGTCCACGGCGCCGACTGCTTGTCGTCGGTGAACGTCACCTGGCCGTCGACGACGTGGTTGTTCGCGGTGTCCTCATAGTGCAGGGCCACCGCCACCTGCGAGAGCTTGTCGTCGCCGTCGTTGAAGTTGCCCGAGCAGAAGACCGTCACCGTCATCTCCTGCCCCAGCGGGGCGTCGAGCTGGATGCGGGTGTCGTTGCTGTTGCTCCACGTCCCTGTGCGGATCTCCGGAGGCTTGTTCTCGTCGACGACGTGCAGCCAGTCGACCTTGTAGTCGAAGCCCCCGTCCGGTTCCTCTTCGATGACCGCGGTCCACGACGCGCTCGGCGTGTCTTTGTCCAACCGCAGCTGCGTGCCGACGTCGCGGCCCAGGGCCTTCGAGTGGTATCGGGTGCTGACGACGGCGATCGGGTAGCGGTCGGTGTCGACCAGGCCGAGCGCGAACTCGGTGGACAGGATGCCGATCTGACCGACGTCGATGACCAGGAAGTTGTCCTTCACCCCCTTCTTGCCCATCGTGTAGGTCGAGGCCGAGTCCTTGTAGTGGATCTCGGCCGTCCAGTCGTAGCTCACTTCGGCCAGGCTGTTGGCGTAGGCGAGGAACTTCTCCACCTGGGCGCCGGTGGTGATGTTGAAGGAGTCGCGGACCTGCTGCATCGCGCCGCCGTCGATGGCCTTGCGGTTGTAGGTGACGGTCACCTCCACCGAGCTGATCGGCAGCTGCTCGAAGTCGGCGTTCACCTGCACCGGCACCTGCAGGAAAGTGAAGAATGCGGTGCGCAGGTCGACGTAGGCGACGAGGTCGTCGAGGTTCGCACCGACCAGCATGTTGGTCAGGTTGGCCGAGGGTGTGAAGTTCTGCTGGAGCACCATGCGGCGGTCGACGGTGTAGTTCAGCGAGGAGTTGAACTGCTGCTCGAACTTGGTGAGCTGATTCCGGTCGATGCCGGTCGGCGGCGGGCCCGCGGTGATCGCGTTCGCGACCTCCTTGGAGAGCATGTCCAGGCCGGACTTCTCCAGCGCGGTGAGCGTGTCCTGGTCCACCTGCGAGGTCGCCGGGATGACGGTCACGTACATGGTCTTGGCGTTCACCAGTGCCTCGGTGCTCTGCTGAACGATGCGGTCGTCCTGATGTTCGGTGGACAGTCCCAGGTAGCCGTCGTTGTAGGAGGAGTCCTGTTCGCGCAGCGTCTGGATCAGCGTGTAGCTCGACTCGATGTCGCAGAATGCGATCATCTTCACGCCCAGCAGTCGGTGCTCGAAGGTCAGGCTGTACTGCACGTTGATCGGTAGCGTCTTGAGCTTGTCCAGCTGGGCGAACAGGCTGGCCCCGTCCTGGGTCAGCTTGAGCGTGACGGCCCGCTGGTTGGCGCCCACTCCGCCGAGCTTGCCCGAACCGACGAGGGTGCGGACGAACTCGTTGTTGGTCGGGTCGCCGGACTCGCCGGCCACCGTCACCGTCACCGATCCCTCGATGAACGCGACGTAGGCGAGGTCGACGTCGGTGCCGGCCTGCTTGGCCAGGTCGGCCTTGACCTGGTCGAACTGCGCGGAGACCAGCTCGACGGTGAAGGCCATGATGCCGCCGCCGAACTGCTGGGTGGCCGGGTCGCTGATGCCGGCCTCGTCCTTGCGATAGACGATCAGCGAGAACTGCGGGTTGCCCTTCGCGTCCTTCGCGATCTGCGGCGTCTCGGGCAGCAGGTAGTACTTCGCCGTCGGCGTGGTGGGCGCGCCGGTCGGCAGGCCGTGACCCTTGGCCTGCTGCACATGACCCTCGTCGTCGATGGTCCAGGTCGGGCGGCCGGCGACGGCCTGCTCGAACGCGGCGAGTTCGTTGGCGTCGTCCTGGTACACCGTCGCGCCTCGGACAGTGAGAGCGTTGGTCATTGTCAGCATGGGAACTCCAAGGGGCGGCGGGGAGCGGAATGGATGCGCGGCGCGAGGGACGGATGGTTCCGGCGCCCGACCGCTGGCAGCTGGCCCTGACCGTTCTCGCCGGAGATCACCGCCAGGCGGCCGCAGAGTTCGTGACCACCGCGGCGGCGCTGCGCGGCGCCGGAGCGCGGCTGTTCGAGGTGATCGTGGGGACGCCGTCCCCCGAGTACGGCGGACGCGTCACGTTCCTGACCGGCGAGGCGGAGCCGGACACCGTGGTACGGCTTGCCGGGTTGTCCGGCCACCCGTGGGGCCGGCCGGACTGGATCGGACTGCGTACCGATGCCGATGGGTCCGTGCGGGCAAAGGCCTATCACCGGCGTCCTCCTCTCGATACGGCACTGGTCCACAGGGGAATGCCGGAGGTGGTACGCCCAGTCATGGCGGCCCGGTCGGGCCAGACGATCGAGGTGTACGCGATGGTGCCGGGCCAGTCCACCTGGGAAAGGTTCGCGCCGGCGGCGCTGGCCCCGCTCGGCTGCGCACCCGAACCGCCGGGCGTGACGATCGTCCCGCGGACCAGCGGCTTCGCGGTGAGCGTCCGTCACGACGCCGGCGTACTGAGCGAGATCACGTTGTTCGCGACCGCGCACGCCCTGCGCCCCGATGCCGAGCTGGCGCAGGAGTGGGTGGCCGGCCTGGGACCGGAGGCGGTCGAGCAGCACCGACGGCAGGTGATCGCGGCCGCGACCCTCGGCCGGGTCCGCGGCCGGCGATACCGGATGCTGGCCTGGCGCTACACCGGCGAGGGTCTGGTCGGGCGCGCGGTGTCGATTCATGCCGTCGACGGCGCGCCGTAGCTGACTTGCGGCTGCGGCGCCACGCGCGCCCACACGGTCATCCGCCGGGCCGGCGCCGAGCCGCACCGCGGGCAACCCGGCGTGTTGGCGGGGCGGACACCAGCCCCGCCGTACAGGTGGTGGCACGCCGCGCACCACCAGCGCTTGAAGGGCAGGTGGCCGCCTTCCCCGTCGGCAGGCCGGATCAGCTGGTTCTTGCGCGGCTCGCGCCGGATCGACCCCGGATGGTGCGGGTGGGGCTCCGGGCAGTGCAGCCCCTCGAACACCCGGCCGCAGTCCTCGCACCGCCCCCACTCGACCGTCCGGCAGAGTAGTTTGCCGTCGCGCTCGAGTGACCGGAACAACATGCTGGCCGCAAACGCGCCACCCATGATGCGACGCTGCGCGGTGCCGCGCACGGCCTGGTCGACGAACGGGCGCAGGTGGCAGCGGTAGGGGTCCCAGGTCCGTAGGTCGTGGTCGGGGAAGCAGCAGTTGCGCCCGCATCCGGTGCAGCCGCGGACGTGGTGGCGGCAGTCGCATCGTCCGGTCAGCGACATCCCGAACACCGCTGCGAGCGACGCGTGTTCGTCGAGCTCGACGACCGCGAGCCCCGCCCGCTCGGTGAGCATCCGGGCGGTGACGACGAGGGCCGCTGTGGCTTGCTCGACCAGGGCGAGCAGCGCAGTGTCGGTGGGCTGGATCCGGCACGCGGGCCGGGGGGCGCGGATCGGATTCCAACCGACTCCCCACGCCAGGGCAAGGTCGTAGACGTTCGCCCCGGTGACGGCGTGGATGGTCATCAGTTCGTGCCACTCCTCGCTGCCCGGGTAGCGGTCGGAGAAGTAGACGAGGGCCCGGGCGAGCAACCGGCCGGGCGCGGCGGCGTCGACGGTCGCGGTGCTGTCGACGTGGGCGCCCTCAAAGGCGTCGATGTAGCGCAGGTAGTTCTCGTACTGGTGCCCCCAATCGAGCTCGTCGCGGCGGGCCCGCCGCCACGTGTGCAGGTCTGCGCTGAGCTGCTCGAACTCTGGCCGGCCGATCGGGGTGCCGGTGAGAACGGGATCAGTGGCGATGAACCCATCGACGTGGATGTCTGCCAAAGGTTCGTTCTCCGCAGTGAGCGTCAGTGTCATCGCCGTCTCCTAGATCTGGCCAAGGATGTTCATGAGGGAGGAGATGCGAGATAGCGGCTTGATACCTCGTCCACGCTGGTCCGGCGATACTTGTGCGAGCCGCGGGGGGAAGCTGTCCCGGCCCGGGCCGGTTGCGATGGGCAGCAACCTCGACTCGGCGTCGTTGACGGGGTCGGCGGCCAACCTCTCGCCCGAGGAACACCGCTGCGGTGACGCCTGCCGCCCACGATCTGGCACTGGCGAAGGACGTCGTGGCGAGAACGATCTCTATGGACACAGCGTCAGATCCCCCGCGGTATCCCGCTCAGGGAACGGCGCCCACAGAACGACCTAGAACCTGCGGGGCGGCTGATCCTGCACGCTAAGGTCACTCGGCCGCGGCTGCTCCTCCAGGAGAGGATCGGATATCTCTGCCTGGCTCTCGAGATGCAATCGGTCATGTCGACCCCGATGTCGTTTGCCCCGTCTGCGCTCCCCGATGTCAATCCACATTGATCCCGGTCCGGGTGCACTTCCATGACGAGTTCGTGTCACTGGATGTCCCCCGAACGGGGCAGCCCGGTTGGGTCATTGACCGCTGTTCGCCCGACGAACCTGATCGTCGGTGGAGCTGGCGAGGCGGCGCCAGTCGTGCGTAGCTGTCTGGGGACCTAGCCAGGTGCAGCGGTCGGACTGTCCGTCGGCGTCCGTCGACGTGGCTGTCGAAGCACACTTGACTATTGACAAGCGGAGGCCGGATCGAAGCCCTCGGGCCAAACAACGAGCTCGCAGCTGACGTTCGTGAAGTGAGCACCGAAAAGGTTGGCCCCAGTGAAGTCGGTCCCGATCAGCTGCGTGTCGACGAACTGGGCATATGTCAGGTTCGTGTTTCTGAAACTGGTGCTGGTGAGAACGGACTGTTGGAAGCGGGCTCGATTCGCGAAGGCGTTGTCAAAGATTGCGGCTGTGAGGTCGGCAAACCTGAAGCTCGCCTGGGAAACATTCGCCGACATGAACCTCGTGTGATGTAGGTCCGCCCGCTGGAAGTCAGCCCCGTAGATCTGGGCCCCGCCGAAGTCGACCGACTCCAACTGTGAGGTGCTGAAGTCTGCATGGCAGGTCTGACCCAGGTAACGGGGATCAGAGAACTTGTCGTGCCAATGTTGAGCGGTCTCTCGCTCGGCGTCACTGCACCCGAAGTGGAGCCCCCTGAACGACCCGCCCGACAGGTCCAGATTGGCGAATGGCATGACGAGACTGTCGCCCACGACCGTCTCGCGCACGAACCGGATGTTCTCCTGGTTGGCACTCCAACCCACGAGCGCTTCGTTCTGGTGTGCCGACTGGCGCGCGATCCGCTCGGTCTGGACGAAGACCACTGCCGCGATGAGGATCGCCAAAGCCGCCTCGATGAGAAAACTGGGATCCAGCAGTCGGGAACCCGCCTCGGGTCGCGCCGTCTTCGGCGCACCGCTCGAAGCACTTTCGGACTGCGGGGAACAGACCCGATCCGGGCGGGTGCGTGTGCTGCTACCAGCGACGCGCCGGCGTCGCCTTGAGGTGGACTTGGGCCTCTGCACGATCAGTCGACGAGTCGGATCCCGGTGCCCAGCGGGATGACGAGGTGAGGATCGAGCTCGTGACGCTTCGGACCGAGGCGTGCGCCCTGGGTCTCGATCGAGACGTCGGCGTACCCGCTACCGGTCGACAGGGAGACGATGGAGCCACCACGCACGAGGGCCCGGACTGCTCGGATGCGGATGTCCACGACCACCTCGAACATCACCGACGCGATCGTGCGACCCTGCCACAGCACGTCGACCCGAGGGTGCTGTCGCAGCATCACGTTGCGACCTGCCAGGTCGACGGACTCGGACTGCGACTCGGGCTGGGTCGCGTCGCGCGTACGCCGAGCGGCCTCGATCAGCTCGCCGTACTTGGTCCATCCCGCCACCAGCACGTCACCGATGTCGATCCGGAGGAACTCCGCAGCGGCGCCACCCACCTTGCCCAGGACGTGCGACCACGGGGACGCGGTGATCAGCCCAACGTCGTGCTGGGCGCGGGCGAGCGGGTCGACGTGCGTCAGCCACCCCTTGATCGCTGCACCGTCCGACTCGAGGACCGACAGCGCGGTCAGCGGCGTGGGAAGTGCGTCAAGAGTCATGAGTAGACCTCCACCTGGTCGGTCAGCTGGCGAGGATCGGGCTGGACGACGACGTCGAAACCGAGCGTGTCGAGGGGACGGGGGCGACCGTCAACGGCATAGAGCTCGACGTCAAGACGGTGGTCCGGGACGGCGACGACCACCGGCGGCCGCGGCGGGGTCGCTGGCGGCTCTCCCTGCTGGGGTGGGAGCAGCGAGCCGGGGCCGCGCCCGATCCGCACCAGCAACCACGCGAGCACCCCGACGACCAGCGCGGCGGCGGCGATCCCTGCGACGAGCAGCCAGTTGACCCCTCCGCCGCCGATCGTCAACGACGTGGTGACAGGCCTCGGCCCCGAGGGGTCGTCACAGAGCTGGCAGGCGATCACGTCATAGCCACCCTCGGCGCGATCCGGCACCTCGACGTCTACGGCGAAGCTGCCGTCCACCAGCCGTTCCCGGTCCACCCAGACGAACGCCCGGTCGCCTGATCCATGGGGTTCGAGATAGACCGTCACCGCCCCGCTCTCGGCCGGCCATCCCGTGCCGCGCAGCGTCACCGTGCGTCCCGGCCGTGTGGATGGCGGGTCCACGGACAGCGTCCGTCGGTCGAGCCTCGGCGAGAGGATAGTGAAGGACTCGGCGTGCGTGATCTCCTTCGAGTCGCCGCACTGCTGGCAGGCGAGGATCTCGGCCTGGCCGGGGTTCAGGTCCGGGACCGTCAGCGTCACCTCGAAGGTGCCGTTGACGGCAGTCACCTGCTTCAGTGCGAGGCGCTTCGGCGACCCGTCAGGTCGGATGAAGAGCGAGACCGGGCCGTCCCGCCAGTCGCTCCCGGTCGCCTGGACCTTGTCGCCAGGCTCTCCGGACCCCGGCAGGAGGTGCAGATCGGGCGGTGGCTGATGGCCGGCCACCGTGATCTCGAGCGACGCTGTGGCGTCCAGGCCCTCGTCGCCGCACTCCTGACAGGCGAACACCGTCAACGAGGCGGACTCGGTCGGCGGGACGGTGATCGGCGTCGTGAAGCCGCCCCCGACCACCGCCTTCGTCGACAGCGGGTCCTCCCCCGCCTGCCAGGCCGACTCGCCGGCGTACACCGAAACCTCGCCCGCCTCGTCGGACCATCCCTTCCCGGTCACGATCACGCTCTCCCCGACCGCCGCGTCTTGCCGGTCGAGCTGGATCGTCGGGTCCCACGACGACTCGTCCGCGCCGAGGATCTCGAAGGGGAGCTCGAACGTGGTCGCCTCGGCGCCGGCATCGCAGGACTGGCAGGCGAAGAACGTGTAGTCGCCCGCCTCACGTGACGGCACCCGGAAGGTTGTCTCGGCGGGGATCGTGCCGTCGCCTGCGGGGGTGACCTGCTTGAGGAGGTGCTCTTCGTCGAGCTGCTCGCTGCCGAGGTAGAGCATCACGTCGAGCTTGGGTGACCATCCGCTGCCGGTGATGCCGACCACCTTGTCGGGCACTCCAACGTATGAGTCGAGCTGCAGGTCTGGCTCAGGCTCCTCGACTTCGAAGAGGCTCCTCGCGACGGTGGTCCCGTCTCCGCTGTCGACGCACTGCTGGCACGCGGTGAACTGTGCCTCGCCGGTGGGGAGGGGCGGTATGACGCCCTGCTGGCTGAAGGTCCCGTCGTCGAGGACCGGGCCCGTCACCCACGGATCCCCGCTGTCGGCGGAGACGCCGGGGGCGTAGACCTCGACATCGCCACCGCCGACCGCCCACCCCGAGCCGCTCACCGCGACCTTCTGGCCCGCCACGCCCGAGCCGGGCTCGATGTGGAACTCCTCGCCGCCGGCCCACGCCGTGGCGGTGACTGGGAGGGCGATCCAGGTCAGCATGACCACCGCGACCGGCCGCAGCCTGGTGCTGAGGTGCACGGCACCCGCCTCCCTCCCAGTCCAGGGTCTGCTCGTCGAGGGCGCGCGTCAGTCGACCAGCACCGGCAGTCGTCAGATCCTGGCCTCGCTACTCGATGTCAGGCGCTCGGGCGATCCGCCTCCGTCAGAGACCCCGACACGAGGAGGGACACCGTTTGTCCTAGCCACGTTCTCCGAACTTGAACGTCCACCATCCTGTGGCTGTGCGCAGTTCTCCATGACCAGTTCGAGCCAGGGCCGACTCCGGACGGGCTGGCCCAGGTGGGCCATGTATTTGGCAGGACTCTCACCTACAGTTGATGGCCGTTTGCCGACCGGCAGGACGCGAACGCGATCAGAGCATGACGCCGGACCGGATCGGTCTCGACGCTCGACGCGCCATCGATGCACCATGCCACCGTCGACGCCTTCTCGGCTTCGGACCGATGCGCGCGACGGCCGGTTTGACGGGTTGAGTCCAGCAGAGTCGGGCCCGGGTGAGCGCGTGCCCATACGTGCCCGAAGGTCCCGACAAGCGTGGCTGAGGGTGGATTGTCATGGACAACTCCTGAGTCAGCATTCGTGCAGGTCAGACGCGGATTTGCGGTCTGACCAGCACGAACGCTCGACACGAATTTCCGCATGGCCCTCAGAGGGTCAGCCAACCTCCATATGCGCGAGGCTCCTGCAACCACTCACCAGCGAAGTGGTCGGCCATACCGACTAGGACGTGGCGAGCAGCAGTGCGGCGGACAGCGCTGCGAGGCCCAGAGCGGCGATCTCGAACTGCTGCTGGTGCAGGCGGCGTACGACGACCCGGCCGGCGCCGGCGCCGAGCAGCATCGGCGGCAGGAGCGCCAGGTCGAGTGCCAGGCTGGCCGGCTCGATCAGGTGCAAGGATGCGCTGAACGGGAGCTTCAGCAGGTTGACCACCAGGAAGAACCACGCCCCGGTGCCCAGCATCTGGAGCTTGGGCAGCCCGGCCATGACGAGATAGAGGGTCATCACCGGACCGGCGGCGTTGGCGGTCATCGTGGCGAACCCCGCCCCGACGCCGGCCGTCACCGTCGCCGGGCCGGAGGCGCGGCCAGGCGTCACTACTGTGGGCCCGCCGCGGAGTCGAAGCACGAGCTGCCACCCGGTGAGGACCAGCAAGGTGCTGGCGAGCACGAGGCGCAGGGTCGCGTCACCGACGGCCGCCAGGAAGAGCGCGCCCAAGAACAGCCCGGGGACCACGCCGGGCAGGAGAGCGAGCACGGTGCGCCGAGAGGCATGCCGGCGGTAGGCCGTCACTGCGACGACGTCGCCCGCGATCAGCAGGGGCAGCAACGCGCCCGTGGACTCGCGGGCGGGCAGTACGACGGCGAACAACGCCACCGCGACCATGCCGATGCCACCGATCGCGGTCTTGGCGAACCCGACGCATCCTGCCGCCATCGCGAGCACCGCCCACTCGCGCAGCGAGAGCGCGTCGAGCAGGCTCGGGTCGTACACGGCCTAGCCTACGACCGGTACCTCGACCACCAGGCCAAGCAACAGCAGTTCCTCAACCCCTCCGGAGACCAGCAGCCATGACCAGCACCCCCACCCGCATCACCCACCTCATCGCCGGATCTGCCT
>Ga0068860_100000671_pt1 | contig 39557 bp, 36 predicted proteins | sample KBSSwiS32_FD_66597 | JGI IMG/M metagenome (GOLD analysis project Ga0068860, IMG submission 66597) | Switchgrass rhizosphere microbial communities from Kellogg Biological Station, Michigan, USA - KBS Switchgrass S3-2 | ecosystem: Host-associated > Plants > Roots > Rhizosphere > Soil ... | reverse complement strand
CATACTCCACCGCAAAATGGTTGGCATAAGAGCGCGAGCTATCTGGAAGTTGTCGTGAGCCAGCCGAATCCAACTGCCTTTATGGCTGTTTTCGGTGGTCTGTTCCCGGGTGGAAATGGCAATGTCGGTTCGATGACGGTGGCCGCGCGAGCTGTCGCGGGGATTGTCCCTGGACAGTCTTGCATCTACATTCTCGATCCGACACACGCAGGGTCTCTGAGCATTCAAGGGGGAGGAACTGTCAAATCGCCGGACTGTTCCATCACCGTAGATTCCACTTCGACCTCAGCGCTCTGTATCACCGGCAATGCGGCAAATTCCAGTTTCGAGACGCCGGGAGTGTTCGTCGTAAATGGGCAGGCGAAAGATCCGCCGTGCAACAAGCTTTATCCCGGCGCGCAGACTTCCGGGACCGCAGGCTCTAATCCATTTGCAAACACGCTTAGTCTCCCTCGACAGAGCGATGTGTGCAGCTCCGGGACTGGCGGCAACGAAGTTCCAGCTACGATCACCACAATCACGAGCGCAGCTCAAATCGCCGCATACACGAAAAATGTGACAACCGGCGGTCTCAGCACGGAGACCAATAATCAATACGCCGTTACTTGTTTTGCCGGAACAAACGTGACGCTAAGCGGTGTGACACTCGGCCCCAGCGATTCCAACCATCTCTACTTTTTTGAGCACGGTCTCGTACTAAGCGGGAACAACACAATCAATGGGACCATCGATTTGAACGACGGGATGTTTTGCCAAGGGAGTCTGAGCGGAAGCAACTGCAGCTGGAACAGCTCCGGAGGTAGTCCAAGCCTCACGATCAATGCGCCGGCAGATAATGCCGGCTTAGGGTTAAGTTACCCCTGGAACGGATTTGCATTTGTGATGCCGCCGACCGATTCAACGTCCACCTGCGCTAACTCTTATGGAGGCGTGCCTTACGGGCCCACAAAGACCCCAAATTCGTGTCTCCAGATGCAATTCGGAAGTCAGAATGGCACGCTCAATGGCATGATCTACGCTCCGGGCGCGTCGATCGCTCTCCAGGATAGCGGTGGCTCCATCGGAGTCGCCGGAATCATTTCAGATGCGCTTTGGGTGAATGGTGATCTCACGGTGACCAACTACAACTACGCGCATGCTGACTCGCCGCTGTCCCACGTGGCACTGGTCGAGTAGGAGGAGGCGACAATGAGAGTGACACAGTCAGCGCTTCGTTGGATCAACCAGACCCGCCGCTCCGAATCAGGTTCGGCGCTCGTCGAGACAGCCCTTATCTTTCCTGTTCTTCTGCTTCTGCTCCTTGGCGCCGTCGAGCTCGGTGACATCTCGTATCGCGCCACTGAGATGAGCAATGCGGCGAGGGCTGCGGCCCAGTATGCAGCGATGAACGGTGGTGCATTCACTGACTGTAATGGCACATTCGCGGGCGGAACCTGCAATGCTGGAACCGGGATTGTCGATGCTGCCAAAGCAGACGCTCCCTGGTCCTCAAGCCAGTGTTCAAACTTCGCAGTGTCGGCGATCAGTTCGTGTTCGTGCTCGAATTCTAGTGTCTGCGCGAGCGGCGCAGGTTATAGCTGCGGGACGGGGAAGCCAATCGTCACTGTCACTGTGACCACCACGGCATCATGCGGTGGCATTGTGTCCGCGGTGAATGTATTCAAGGCGAACAATAACACCTTCAACCTCCAGGGGTATGCACAGCAGGAGGTATTGCAGTGAGAATGGATCTCGCGATACCCAGGCTCAGACGCCGCCTCGGAAGCGAAGAAGGCAATTCCTTGGTGGAGATGGCGCTCGTCAGCGCCTTCGTATTGATTCCAGCCTTGTTCGGCATCATCGAGTTTTCTTACGGGCTGTACACCTACAACTGGGTGAACATGGTTACCCGGCAGGCAACACGATATGCGGTTGTTCGTGGCGCACCATCGTGTCAAATACAATCAGGTTTTCAGGATTGCGATTTGGGGCCGGATAGTTCGATGAACACGACGACGGCGACGGCGATTCAGAACTACGTCGCAAGTTTCGCGTATCCGGGCATATTCACCGATAGCAGCCACCTTACGGTTGCTACAACTTGGTTATCTCCCACAGTGACGAGCGGGACCAATGGCTATTCCAGGACCGCCTGGACCACAGCCTGCACCACGAGCGCGCCCAGTACGCCGAAGTGCAACACGCCGGGGTACGCGGTCCGGGTGAGTGTCCAATATAACTTTCCTCTGGCGATACCTTACTGGAAAAGGGTGACTCTCCCGTTTACCGCAACGTCGCAGATGGTGATTAACGAGTAGGCTCGTCGATCAGGAGTCATCCCTCACCCATCCCGTGAAATCGAGATCGAGAAATCGCTAATTTTTGGCGGAATCGGTGTCTTTGGCAGGGTAACGTGTCTAGGGTAACCCTAACCTATTGATTCTATATACCTGCAAGTAATTGTCGTAACTCATTCAGTAATTAACCTATTAGTGGCATTGTCGCGCCGGGGAAACAGGAAGAAAGTGTTTCCATCAGGCGCTTCTCGTTTTGATGAGGCAATGTCCCGGTAATACCTCCCGAGCAAAGCTGATTCCCGAAAAGCCTGATGCCGCGAAGATAGGTTGGCCTCTCACCAGGCTGACGATCCGACGGTGCAGATGCATTGAAATAAGCAGGATCTGTTGCACTCGAGGTGCTGGATGAGGTTTTTGAGATCTCCCTTTGGAAAATGGCTGCGTGAAGAGCAGGGTCAAGTCCTGGTGATGACGGTCTTTTGCATGGCCGTGCTGATCGGCATGCTCGGGCTTGCGGTTGATGTTGGCGTGCTGTTCCATGCGCGTCGGCAGATGCAGTCTGTGGCCGACGCTGCAGCGATGGCGGGTGCTACGGAAATGTTCTACAACGGGTCGACAAATGTGGACACCAGGGCCAAGGCGGCGGCGAAGGCGAACGGCGTAGACAGCGCTGTGAGCGGCAACACGGTGATCGTGACCACGTCGCCGACGCTCGCGGGCGGGGTGGCCTGCCCGACCTGCGTGAAAGTGCAGGTTGCAAAACCAAGCCCGACGATCTTCATGCAAACGATGAGCAGCCTCTCCTTCGGCACGCATAACTACAACACGGTGAACGTGTCGGCAGCGGCTGTGGCTGGGGCTCCGGGAAGTTCGCAGACCTGCATGTATGTGATGGATCCCCATGGATCGAGCTCGCTCTGGATCCATGGAGCTGGAGACATCAATGCTCCGGGCTGCTCGGTGTATGTGAACTCGGACGATCCGGGTGCATTGTGCGTGACGGGCAATGCGGGAAAATCGGACATTTCGAATGTCGCGGTTGTGGGCGGGCAGGACGGCAAGGGGAATTGCAAAGGTGATCCAGGCGCACCGGTGAACACTGGCGTGGTGCCGCAAACGCCTGCCGTTGCGAACCAGGGAATACCGGACAATCCGGATGCGAACTGCTCGAGCGTGACTGATCTGGCCGCCAGCGGAGGAAAGATCACAGGTTCTTACAACACAAATGGTTCTCAGAATACGTACTACTGCTTCACCAACTCCGCGAAGGGGAAAGGCGGAGCCATTACGCCGGTGACCCTGAAGGATGCGACGCTTGGACCCGGCATATACCTGTTTCAGACCGGAGTGACCGTGAGCGGGGACGTGAAAGTGGGCGTGGGCAGCGGCACTCAGACGACAACGGGCAAGGGCGCAACGATCGTAGTCACAGGAATGGGCGCGTTCGACAGTTCTACAGCGTCGATGTTCAGCGTTTACGCGCCCGCGGACACAAACTCTGTGTACAACGCGGTGGCACTGTATCAGCCGGCATCGGACACGCAGCCGATGATGCTGCAATTTGGAAGCAGCGGTTCCGATTTCATCGGGGCGGTGTACGCGCCGCGTGCGGCGGTAACGTTGCACGACCAGGGCGGCTCAGTGAATGCGACCAATCTGATCGTGGGCGATATTTACGTGAACGGCACGATCAACCTGACAAACTACAGCACATTAAACCCCATCACAACGCCGTTCAAACAGATCACATTGGTGGAGTAGAGGAGCCGGAATGATGAAGAGATATTTCCTTAGGTGCGCCGCCTGGCCGAGGAACGAACAGAGTTCGGAAGAAGGATCGGCGCTGGTGGAGCTGGCGCTTTCGTTGCCGGTGCTTCTGATCATGCTGCTTGGCGCGGCTGAATTTGCGAGACTCGCGTACGCATCGATTGAGGTGGTCAATGCGGCGCATGCCGCAGCGATATATGCCTCATCGAGCCATGCGGCGCTGAGTGACTCCCCTGGCATCACCAATGCCGCGGGAACAGATTCGGGAAATCTGACCGGTTCAAATGCGATTCAGGTGACGTCAGTCTCGTCGTCCTGCAGCTGTTCCGACACGAGCGTCTCGCTTTCGAGCTGTTCCGATAATTCTACGTGCTTCAATGCACACGCCGGGATGATTACGACGGTGACGGTGCAGACCAAGTCGACGTTCTCTCCAGTAATCCGGATGCCGGGGAGCGCGATGAGCTTCAACCTGTATGGCAATTCGAGTCAGGTGGTCTCGAACCAATGAATACGAGGCATTGGAATTGGGCGGGAATGGTTGCGATGGCGCGGAGGCTTCCAGGCGCCGGGGAGGAAGGGTCATCCCTAGTGGAGATGGCGCTCTCGTGCTTGATCCTGATTCCGTTTCTTTTCGGGATCGTGCAGTTGTCGATCGGGCTTTACTGCTATCACTATGCGTCGGACGCGGCGAGGGAAGCGACACGTTGGGCTATCGTGCGCGGGGCGAACTGCAACACGCTGTTTGGGGCTTCGTACTGCTCGCCGACACAGGGTAACAGCGACGGCGCGGGCACAAACGACATTGCACAGTACGTAAAAGGCCTCGGGTATCCATATTCCGCGAGCGTTACGACGACGACGCAATGGTGCGTAGCCGGGGGGACACCGGCCACATGGTCAAGTTGTTCGGCGACAAAGAACAATAATCCCGCCTCAAGAGACCAGGTAAAGGTAACGGTTTCGTACGCCTACCCGCTGATCATTCCGTTTATCAAGAAAAACACGATCAACATCAGCAGCACATCGAGCATGACGATCGTTCAATAGGCACGGGACGCAGGGGCAAGGCGGATAGGGACGTTCAGCGCAAGTCTTGTAGACAGCGGCGAGTGGAGGTTTGCGCGGCCACCCCGAGGTTACGTTACGTTACGGCAGGTCTGCGGCGCGGCCTTCGATCCACATACTTAAGTAATCGTAAAGTAATCGAAAGCCCTTGTTCGGCATCTACTTACTTCCTAGAATTCACACACGTTCCGCTTTTCAGGGCCCTGCATGAAATTCGCGAGTTGCGCTGTGCGTTGGCGCGGATTCTGTGCGGAATGCGGACGGTACTGGAGTCAAATCCCGTCGTTGTGTGAAGGAAGTGCATGAGAATTCTTCGCGATGAAGATGGCCAAACGCTTGTGATGACGGCGCTTTGCGCAACGGTGCTGGTCGGATTCATGGGGCTTGCGGTGGATGTGGGCGTGGCATACCACGCTAAGCGCAACTTGCAGACAGCTGCCGACGATGCCGCGATTGCGGCAGCATTGAACTATCAATACGTCGTCAGCGGGAACCCGACGGCGGCGGCCAAGGCAGCCGCATTGAAAAATGGCGTGGACGGCAGTTACGTCACGGTGCTTTCTTCTCCCACCACTGGATACCACCAGGGACTGGGTTTCTTCGAGGTTCGCGTGGTGCAGCCGCAGATTGCATTCCTTGCTGCGGTTCTGGGAACGCCAACGCTCAGGGTGGGGGCAAGGGCGGTGGCCGGCGTCACGCCGGCGTCAGCGTGCATGTACGTGCTGAATCCCACGGCCGCGGACTCCTTCAAGGTCAAAGGCAATGCAACGGTCACAGCGAATAACTGCGGGATCCAAGTGAACTCGACGAGTGGTTCAGCGTTCTGCGACCAGGGCAGTGCAACGATCAAATCGCCTTATGTGCGGCTGGCGGGTGGGCAGGACACCGGAGGCGGATGCAATAAGGCGCCGGGGTCAACGGTGTTGAGCGGCTATGCCACTCAAACTGATCCATTCGTGAACAAGACGTGGCCGTCGCTGAGCGATTGTAGCTCAGGCAACAGCGATCTTATTACTGTGAGCGGCTCGACTGCTATTACCGACTCCACCACGGGCCTGAACACTACCTACAAATCTTTCACCGCGGGCGATGGTACAACCTACAAACTGACGTGCTTCAACAACACTTCCAGCGGCGGTAGTCCCGTGGTACTCGATGGATCGACTACTCCCCTGATCCTGGGCACGGCGGGACAAGGGCAGATCTTCCTGTTCGAGAACGGTGTAACGATAAAAGGCAGCGTGACGGTGAACGGGACGATCGACAACTTCCAAGGATCGTTCGACAATCAGAACGGTCAGCTGACAATCAAGGCACCAGCCAACAAGTCATTGACCTACAACGGCCTTGCGCTAGTGCAACCTATTACGAACACCACTGGGAGTTGCCAGGACGGCAGTCTTAACAGCTACCAAAGCAGCTTCAGTCCCAAGCCGCCTTGTCTTCAGGCGCAGTTTGGCTCAACCGGCGAAGATCTTGACGGCTACATTTACGCGCCGACTTCTGTGACCTACCTTCAGGACCAGGGCGGTGGTGTTTCGGCGGGCGGCCTTATTTCGCTGGATGTATATGTCAACAGCAAGTTGACGCTCACGGACAGCTATAACAGCGTGCACGCAGCTACCACGCCGCTGTCGAAAGTGACACTGGTCGAGTAACGGAGAAAGACGATGACGATTAGATCTCTCAGGATTGTGAAAGCTCTACGCGGCGATGGTGGCCAGGCACTTGTGGAAACCGCCATGACGCTGCCGCTGCTGGCTTTGATGTTGCTTGGCGCTTTCGAATTCTCGCGTGTGGCTTACTCAGCGATCGAAGTGACCAATGCGGCTCGCGCTGCCGCGCAGTATGGCGCGATGAATGGCGGAGGTTTTCTGGATACCTCCGGGATGATGGCAGCCGCGAATGCCGACGCCGGCAATCTGAACAACGGACTCAGCTGGGTGTCGGGATATCCAAGTGTTGCCTGCTCCTGCAGCGGAACTGGAACTGCGAGCTGCGCGGCAGGTACGAATCCATCTGGCTGTACGACATCGCAACTGATGGTCACAGTCAATGTGCAGATGAAGTATCAGATTACTTCGTTGCTCAAGGTACCTGGGTTCCCTACCACCTATACGGTATACGGCACCGCATCTCAGGGGCTCTTACAGTAAGGAACTGAAATGAAGAGAAGCCAGAACAAAGACTTGCCGATGGGATGTGCCCTCGCTGATCGTGCTCGCGCTTACCGCTTCGCGGCAGCCGCGTGCAAAGGTGTGCTGCGCGAGGAAGGCTCCTCACTCGTGGAGATGGGGCTTGCCGCGATCGTAGCCTTCATGTTCCTGTTCGGAATTGTGGAAACGTCATACGTTCTCTACTCGTATAACTACGTATCCAACGCAGCCCGCGACGCCTCGCGGTATGCAGCGATCCGCGGTCCGAATTCGTGCAACGATGCGAACATCACGCCATTTCCCGACTGCGGCCTGAAACCGACAAAGTTTTCGTCGACGACAGATCCAACGAACAATCCTTTGCTGGCGTATGTCGAGGGAATGGGATACCCCGGCTTGAGCGCAAGCAACACCTCTCTCGAGGTGAAATACTTGGTGGCAACCAAGACCTCTGCCGGATTGACAACATGGGCGTATGACGCGACATGCAGCAGCACGTCGGACCTCGACGCCAGCGGGAATGCATGTAATAACGTTGGCAACATGATCAACGTCAAAGTGATGTATAACTTCCCGTTGAATATTCCGTTTTGGAAAAGTATGGCGGTTCCCGTCGGCAGCACTTCGCAGATGATGATCTCTGAATAAAGCTCAGCCAGTCGGCCGGTGGGAGACTGAGTGTTCGGTGCCCGGGCCGTCGTAGTAACGCTGCTGAGGTTGGCCCCTTCTCGTTGAGTTGGGGCCTTCTCGTTTCTGGCGATTCGACAGGTCTTTGTGAGTCCGACTTCGCAGGTGACTTTCTCGAGTTCGGGCTTTCTGCCTACATTTCCACTTTTCCGAAATCATGAACGATAATTCAGCGGTCTCGGCCCTGTGTTCAGGAGCGGCTTCGCCCTAAACTCTTGATATGGCCACCCTGCCTGACATTACATCCCTCGACGCTGGCCTGCCCGCGAACCTCGATGCCGAGAAGACGATTCTTGGCGCCATCCTGCTCGACAACTCGTTCCACTCGGAGGCGGCGGAGAAGCTGGAGGCCGACGACTTCTCCCTTGATTCGCACAGGCGCATTTTCCTGCGCATGAGCGACCTGATGAACGAGCAGCGAGCAGTGGATATCGTAACGCTCTCGCACGAACTGTCGCGCTATAAAGAGATCGAGTCGATTGGCGGCGTGGCTTACCTGGCCTCGCTCACAGAGGGCCTGCCGATGCGGCCGGTCATCGAGGACTATGTCCGGATCGTCAAGGACAAGAGCCTCCTGCGGCGGTTGATGCTGATCTGCTCGGCGGCGATTGCGCGGGCGGCGGACCAGAGCGAGACGGCGCTGGAGGTGATCGGCGCGGCTGAGACGGCCCTGCTCGAGGTGAGCGAGAAGGGCGTGTCCGGCGGACTGGTGGCGCTGGACAAGATCGTGGCTGATTCTTTCGGTTCGATTGACAACCTCTACAACAACAGCCGGGCTGTAACGGGGCTGGAAACAGATTTCACCAAGCTGGACGAGATGACCAGCGGACTGCAAAAGGGCGAGCTGGTGATCATCGCGGCTCGTCCATCGATGGGCAAGACAGCATTCGCAATCAATATCGCCCAGAATGCGGCGGTGAATCATAACGCAATTGTGGCTGTATTCAGCCTGGAAATGAACAAGGAGTCGCTGCTGCGACGTATGCTGGCGTCGCAGGCGTGGGTCGATCAACGTGCGTTACAGACCGGCTTTATCCGGCGGGAAGACCACGACAAGCTGGTGCGCGGGCTGGAGCAGCTTGTTGAATCGCGGATGTACATTGACGATACCGCGGGCATTTCGCTGGCGGAGATGCGCGCCAAGGCTCGGCGGATGCGGCAGACGCTGGGCGGTCTCGACATGGTGGTTGTGGACTACCTGCAGCTGATGAGCGCAACGCTGCCGAGCGCGGGCGGGAAGCGGTATGAAAATCGCACGCAGGAAGTGTCGGCGATTTCGCGAGGATTGAAGGCGCTGGCGAAGGAACTGAATGTGCCGGTGGTTGCGCTCTCGCAGCTGTCGCGAGCCAGTGAGCGGCGCGGGGACGACAAGCGGCCGATGCTGAGCGATCTGCGCGAGTCGGGCTCCATCGAACAGGATGCTGACGTGGTGATGTTCATTCATCGCGAGGCGTACTACAACCGCGACGAAGAGATGAGCGAGTCGGACCGCGCCAAATCAGAGATCATCATTTCGAAGCAGCGCAACGGCCCGACCGGGACCGTGCATCTGAACTTCATCTCGCGGTATACGCGATTTGAGAATGCGGACATGACGCCCGAGATGTAGCGAAGGTGGGCAAGGCGCCGAATCAGGTAGATCGGCCTTCGCCGTATTACGAAGCGTTCGCTTATCTGCGTTACTGACGTGCCATGATCGAGTAATTACGTGGTCAGACCTCGTTCAGAATGAGAACTACGCGCCCTGCAATGTACTCACCAAGATTTGTTTCGGGCTCGATCTCTATAAGTTGCAAAGGTGACGTGATGTTGAGAGGTCGCGAGATCAGGTGAGTTTCCGTTGCTTCGATATATCGCAACGCGATGTGCACTCCGTCGCGGATTGCGTAAATGTTTGGCCTTGACGGGTGGTATTCGACGAGTGAGTTGTAGTGGCGATCGATGACTGCAAACGCGCCCTCGTAGAGAAGTGGGTTCATGGGAAGTGCATCGTCGCCATCAATGCGAACGGCCACAAATCTTCGCCATGAGCGGCGCGATCGCACCGGTCGAGCGTGGAAAGACTGCAGCTTTCCGGGAGGCAGATGCAACATCATTCGCACTGCGTTAAGCCTGATCTCGGGTTCAGACAATGCGGCAGCATGCGAAACCACAGGAACTGTATCGGCGTAACTCGTCCGCGGCTCAGCGTGGGCGCCGAACTCGATCAGATCCTCGACGGCGATGCCCTGAACGTCCAGAATGCGATCCATAGCCTCAATTGAGAGCCGGCCATCGGAGTGTAGGAATCTGGAGATGTGGGATTTCGTGAAGCCGGTCCGTCTCGCCAGCAAGGTAACCGTGAGATCGCCGCGCTGAATGCCGCGAAGCAATGTCGTACGAAGGCGTTGGCGCAACTGGGAAACGTTCATCTGTGGAATATCCACTGCCAGACAACAGCAGAATGCAGGGCTGTTCGTTTTGAGGAAACTGAATTGAGGGTATTTGCCTTCATTTCTTGAGCTCACTTACTTAGTGCATGGCGCTTGAATGAAGAAACAGGCTCCGAGGCGTTGACGTAGAAGATACGTCAACCTAGAGTAGGTTTACTTAAACTCGGACAGTTGGTGACATTTTCCGGGATGCAGCGGAGTTGGGCAATTAGACACTCGTGGTAGTGGCCTGATTCGAACCGCACCTCCGGAACCTTTGCGGCCACAGCGGCCAAGCTGGTCGCGGCTAAACCGGACGAGTTGTTTCCAGAATCCGCGCGCTTATCTAATGACGGTATTCCTTCGAGCAACGGCAGGAATTGCAGACCAGGACAGCAGAATCCTGAGTGCAGATGCCACGCTCCTTTCAACTCGCCAGGCAGACACGAATCAGCTGAAAAGGCGGGAGAAAGTCTATAGCAGAGTTATCAATGCAAGACGTGAGTGTTGCCTTAAAGATATGCGAAGGATGCGGATGTATCTGGTGCCGCCCTTCGAGTCTGGGATCTGTATATTGCCTTGATTGCCGCGGTAAATTCGAAACCTTTCCAAATCCTGAAACCCGCAAAAAAGCCGGCCGGCCCAAAAAGAAGAAATTGAACCATGTTTGGGCCGTTGCCGCTGCAGAGGGGGGCGCACAATGAGCGCAGCTCTGCAATTGCCCTCGATCTGGGCGGTTTCAAGTTCTCAGCAGGAACGAGAACTCGCGAAGCCGAGTGCTTCAAAGAACGTCTCTCGCAGTGAGGCTGGATGCAAGACGGACGAGAGTCTGCCCGAGATAAGCCTTGCGTTCTATCGCAAACACACGGAGAAGATGCTTCAGCGTTATCTGTACGCATCGATGCTGGTGGGGCGAGCGCCTGCAATCCTTGGCGAACCGATTGCGCGCGGCTGGGCCTCGTGCCGGCGTGTGAAGACGTTTGAAGATGCGGTGATCTTCGTGCTGGATGTGGAGCGGTGTATTAACCGGCTTGGAGGCTCCGATCGGGCGCTGCTGAGCCGCATTGCGCTGCAGGAATACACGCAAACGGAGGCAGCTGGTCTTCTCGGGTACAGCGTACGGGCGATCTCATACAAGTATCCGCTCGCGCTGGATCGCCTGACGGAACTGCTGCTCAAGGCGGGGCTGCTGATCATCTCCGAATAAATAGTCGTTAATCATCACCTAAGTGGGGGAGCGTCCGGGCGCTCCCCTTTGCTTAGTTTGAGTTTGCGAGTCCGACTAACCCCTGAATGGATTGGATTTCGAAGTGTGTTGCGTGACTGTCGTGCCGGGAGAGGTACTTGAGGCGGTTTTCCGGGATGATGGAGACGGTGTAGTTCGATCCGGCAACGGCCTTGAGGGCATCGATCGAATCCCAGATCATGATGGTGACGAACTCGACCTCGCTCTCCAGCGATCGACGCAGAACGTAGCCTCCGCGATAGCCGGGGACCTTGCCGATGCCGGGCAACAATTCGGGCTTGAGCGTGGACTCGTAGGCGTCGGCGTCTTCAGGCTTCGTGTAGCCGTGCCACATTCTTGCGATCATTTTCGCTTCTCCTGCCTGTCGGAAGATTCGAATGCATGTCAACTGATCACTATGTCACACTCTGCAGCTGATGAGCAGATTCCGCAATGCTCAGAAAGGTGCGTGCCTACCGGCAAATCGTGAGAGCTCCCCAGGTCTGCTATGGTGGACGGTTCAGATGAATTGTTTGTCTATCTCTGTTCGGGGAGGCCTCGCTGTCATGAGCCCAATCGTTCGCTTCATCAGTTGCAGTGTATTTGCTGTTCTGCCAACGCTCGTCGCACAACAGCCTACGCCTAAACCGACGACTGCCGCGGACGCTCCAAAGAGCGATACCAGCTACATCGACGCGAGTGGGACAGCCCATGTCACGCGGGTCGTGCCGGTGCCACAGACGATCAGCCCGGAAGCTCAGAAATCGCTGAGCAGACAGGAACCGGATCAGGGGCCTCCGCAGCCGCTTGAGCAGCGGCGGAAAATGACGGATGCCTATACGGCCAGTGCCCGCGTGCAGTGGACGAAGATATGTCCGAACACAATTGTTGAAGAGAAGATGGCGGATGTGCCGGTTCGTATCGTCACGCCGGAAGGGTTGCCGGAGAGCAACAAGGATAAGGTGCTGCTCGATCTGCACGGCGGAGGATTCAATGCGGATTCGGGGTCGTATACAGAGTCGATTCCGATTGCGAGCTACACGAAGATAAAGGTCGTGGCCGTGCTGTACCGGCTGTCCCCAGAGGTAAAGTTTCCTGCGGCTGTAGATGACTCGATCGCGGTGTACAAACAATTGCTGAAGAGTTATGAGCCGAAACACATTGTGATCTACGGAACATCGGCTGGGGCGATTCTCACAGCGGAAGTGGCTGCCAAAATCAAGCAGCTTGGCTTGCCCATGCCGGCAGCACTGGGAATCTTCAGCGGTATGGGCGACTTTGCGAGGGCGGGCGATTCGATTGCAATGTACGCGCTACGCGGGTTGTCCGGGCATCTGGATCCGCCGGAGCCTGGTGCGCACGATCCGTATTACGTCGGCGGTACCGATCCGAAAGATCCGGTGCTGTCGCCGATCTACGGTGACCTGCACGGCATGCCGCCGACATTGTTCATTACAAGCGGGCGCGATCTGCTGTTGAGCGGCACGGTGAACTTGCATCGCGCTTACCTGTTGGCGGGCGTGGCTGCGCGGCTCGTTGTGTACGATGCGTTGACCCATGCGTTCTGGTACGACCCGAAACTGCCGGAAGCCATCGAGGCCAACCACATCATGGCGGACTTCTTTGTGAAGGAACTCGCGAAGTAGCGTCTGGCATTCCACCTTTTCAGCTTCGGAGGTATTCAAATATTCTTCTTGACGTAGAGAACTCTATAAAATAGAGTATATAGGAATCGAAGAGCTGAAATTCGAGTCAACTGAGGTCTGCGAGCAGATCCGGGGAGATACCAATGCAAGATGAAATGAATGCGCGCGAGTTGAACGAGAGGCTGGATCTGATCCAGTCCATGATTGCCGAGGGCCGACGTTCGACGGAGAGCTGGGGGTGGGTTTTCCTGCTGTGGGGAGTGGCGTATTCCGTCGCAATTGGGTGGGCCAGTTGGGGCGGAGGGCTTTCGGTATGGGGGCACTCCTATGTAACTCTAGGCAGCATTCGGAGCGGGCTGGCTTGGCCGCTGACGATGATGACTGCCGTTGTGGTGACGCTGGCAATCGGATTGAGGAAAGGCAAGCCTCTGGCGGCGACGTCGCTGGTGCGCTCAATCGTTTCGATATGGATTGCCGTGGGTGTTGCCATGCTTGTGATCTTCCCGGCATTCGGTTTCACGGGGAGGCTCGAAGAGCACACTTTTGTGGCGCTGATCGCAGCGATGCTGGGCGTGGCAAATGGAGCTTCTGGAATGATCCTGCGGTGGAAGGCGCAGATCGCATGCGCAATCATCTGGTGGGTCACGTCAGTTGCTGCTTGCTTTGGCTCTCTTGCTGAACTCACGATGGTGTTTCTGGCGGCGATATTCATCTGCCAAATCGTCTTCGGTGTTTATGCCATGATTCTGGAGTCACGCCGGAACCGGCGCGAAATCGTCCATGCCTGAGCTGCCGGAACTCAATCCAATCATTCACGGGAAACTGCGGCTGGCAGTCTTATCGCTGCTCGCCGGAGTGGAGCAGGCGGAGTTTACGTGGCTGCGCGGGAAAACGGGATCGACGGACGGGAATCTCGGCGCGCAATTGTTGAAGCTTGAAGAGGCGGAGTACCTTGCGGTGGAGAAGAAGTTTGTGATGCGAAAGCCACAAAGCGTTTATCGCATCACGGAGAAGGGCCGCGCGGCACTGGCTGAGTATGTTCAGGCGTTGAAGATGCTGCTCGGTTCGGCAATCAACGTGTGACGGGAGCGGCGGCAAGATCGGCACGGACGCGCTGCATGATGGCAAGGTAATAGGCCAGGTTGTGAATGGAATTGAGGGTCGCGGCCAGCGGCTCGCCGCATTGCACCAGGTGACGAAGATAAGCGCGTGAGTAGCGGCGGCAGACCATGCAGTCGCAGGCTGGGTCAGGCGGATTCTGGTCTTCAGCGTACTGCTTGTTCTTGATGTTGAGGCGTCCCTGGCTGGTGAAGAGGAGCGCGTGGCGCGCGGCGCGCGTGGGAAGAACGCAATCCATCATGTCGACGCCCATGCGGGCATACTGTTCGATCTCGTCTGGATAGCCGACGCCCATCACGTAGCGCGGCTTGTCTCTGGGGAGCAGCGGAAGAACTTCGCGGATGACTTCGAGCGTAAGTTCGCGCGGTTCGCCTACGCTGAGGCCGCCAATTGCGTATCCGTCAAAGTTCATTTCGACGAGGCGCTCGGCGGACTCGCGACGCAGGTCGTGATACATGCCGCCCTGGACGATGCCGAAGAGACTCTGGGGACGCCCTCCGAATTCGTCGCGCCATGGCACCTCGTGCTGATGCGCGCGGAAGTGATCGAGCGATCGGTGCGCCCAGGCCATGGTGAGGCGCAGGCTCTCTTCTGCGCGCGGGCGATCGGCGGGATACTCGGTGCATTCGTCGAAGGCCATACAAATGTCGGCGCCGAGAGCGATCTGCACGTCCATGGAATGCTCGGGCGTGAAGAAGTGACTGCTGCCATCGAGGTGCGAGCGGAAACGAACGCCTTCATCGGTGACCTTGCGGAGTTGCGTGAGGCTGTAGACCTGGAATCCGCCGGAGTCCGTGAGCATGGCGCGCGGCCAGCTGATGAAACGATGAAGGCCGCCCATGCGGCGGATGGCTTCGTGACCGGGGCGGAGATAGAGGTGGTAGGTGTTGCCGAGAATGATTTGGGCGCCGAGCGACTCAACGATGTCCTGCGGAACAGCTTTCACGCTGCCGGCGGTGCCGACGGGCATGAAGACCGGAGTTTCGACGGTCTGATGGGGCAGATCGATCTGCGCGCGGCGGCCGCCGGATTCGGTTGTGTTGAGCAGGTTGAATGCGAGGCTCACATAGCCATTTTATCCGGCGATGAATGAGGTCTATTTCGCGCCACCGAATTGCACTTGAAGCCCAGCGCGCGCGAGCCGCGGAGTCCCGAGGGTTGTGCTGGGAGTTTTGGAGACTTCAATGGCGCGATCAAAGAGATTCTCTCCGGAAGCGAAGAGCTGCAGGTGCGGACCGAAGTCGCGGGACGCATACGCATCAAGGCGGAAGTAACTGTGAAGAGGGAAGAGGTTTGCATCGTCGTCATACTGTCGGCCGCTGATGCGGCTCTGCAGGCTGAGCGTTCCGAGTCGAGGCTTGAATGCGCGAAGGTTCAACGTGCCCATGTTGCGGGCTACTTCAGGAATCCAGTTGCCGAGATCGTCTGGTCCGCGCGACACGACTGCATGCGCGTATTGATATCCGCCATCCAACGCGAGCCAGCGTTGTGGGGCAACTTCGAAATCAAGGCTGAGACCGCGGCTCTCGATCTGGCCGAGGTTCTGGCGCTTGAGCAGGAGCGGTGAGCTGGGGTCGAGGGTGACTGCAACGATGGGGCGATTCACCTGCGTATCGAAGTAGCTGGTGCGGATGGTTCCCCAGCGACCCTCGCTGGCGACGCCGAATTCCCATCCTGTTGCGCGCTCGCTGAGCAATGCGGAGTTGGGCAGGGTGAGTTTGCTGCCCACCTGCGTGGAGCGGTAGAGTTCGCTTGGAGTGGGCGCGCGGAAGGCACGGAAGCCGGATCCGGAGAGCGCGAAGTGGGCTCCAAGCTTGCGCGAGATGCCGAGGCGCGGGTTGAAGATGTTCTCGCTGAAGGAAGGCGGCTGCGTTGCTGCTGGGACCCAGGCGGATCCATTCCAATTCACTTGATGCGCATCATAGTTCTGGAACCAGTCGATGCGGCCGGATGCTGTTGCGGTCCAGGCACGATGGGTCCACATTGCTTCTGCGTATCCAGCGGAGTCGCGTTGATGGTCGTGGAGGTTGCTGAGCGTTCCGGCCCCGCTGAAGGTCTGTTCGCCATCCCACACGCGAACGTCGTGAACATCGGCGCCGGCGACGATGAGAAATTCTGCGCCGATGGGCTGATTCCAGTGCGCCGCCGCGCCGAGTTCGTTGTCGGGGACCCGCGTGAACCGCGTCGGGCTCTCACCGCAGCGGGCGGTGCAGCCTGGATTGGCGAGGGATGTGCTGGAAATGCTGGAGAAGGTCTGGCGATAATGCTCGGTGGAGCCGTAGAGGCGGAGCGTTGCGGTTGCGTTATGAGGGGCTTCCCAGTCGGCTCCAGTTGCGTAGCGCCAGAGACGCGTTCCGTTCTTCTGGAAAGGGGTACCATTGTCGCGGGCCTCGTTGAATCCACCGCCGCGCAGAAGGAAGCGCAACGGACCGTTGCTGCGGTCGATATAAAGCACGCCATTCTGGCCGTGCATGTTGGAGGCGGTATCGATCGGGCCGCGCTGGAACGGTGCAAGCTGGATAAAGCCGTCGGTGCCGAGAGCTCCGCCGGCTGCGAGGATTCCCCAAGGGCCGAGCTTGGTTTGAAGCAGGGCGCTGGTGTCGTAGGTGCCGAGGCCGCCGTAGCCGGAGCGCAACTCAACGGTTGCGCTTGACGGGCGAGCGGGAACGATATTGAGGACGCCCCCGATGGCGCTCGACCCGTAGAGATCGCTGGCCCCGCCGCGAAGGACCTCGATGCGGTTGATGGCGAGCTCGGGTTCTTCTTCCCAGTGGATCCAGCCGCCGACTGCATCGTTCAGGGGAACGTCATCCTGCGTGACCAGCGTGCGGCTTGCAGAAGTAGAGCCAAGGCCGCGCAGGCTGACTCCTTGAGATGTCGGGTTGGCGACGAGCGAGCTTGAGCGTCGGAAGAGTTCGACGCCGGGAAGCTGACGCACCTGAGCGTCGATGGTGAATCCAGCTGTTGTGCTCAACGCAGATTGGGAAAGCGTCCTCGTAGTCACGGGGCTTTCGAGCGATGCCAGTGGCGCGCGATAGGCGGTTACAGTCACCTGCTGGCTGGTGCCGGCGGGATCGAGCTGAACGGTGATATTGGCACTGGCTTCGACGAACTTGTCTGCGAATCCTTTGGCGGCGACGTGCAGGCGGCAGGGAGTGGTGCAATTGATCGTGAGTTGACCGTTGGTGTCGGTGTGGCCGAGGAGCTGTCCGCCTGCTTCCTGGATGTCGGCTCCAGGGATGGCTGCGCCGGATTTATCGACGACGCTGAGCGTGATGGGGACCGGTTTCTGACCAGAGAGAAGGAGCGATGTTGCGAGCGCAACGATCAGGACCAGCCCGAGGCTACGAGTGAGCCGCACTACGCCACATCTCGTTCTTAATTGGCACGACGGCATCGATGTCACCTTTGCGAGTGGTCTGGAGCGTATGCAGCAACTCCGCGACAGTCTTTCCAGAGCCGGGGATCAACAGATGCGGTGCGATCTCTGCGAAGGGTACCAGCACAAACCCGCGTTCGGACATACGCGGATGAGGAAGCTCGAGACCGGGCTCATTCAGTTCAATACCGCCTGACAGCAGGATATCCAAATCGAGGGTGCGCGGCCCATTAGGGATTCCCGCACTGCGATCCCGGCCGAATTCTTTCTCGATCGTGAGCAATTTATTGAGCAGGGTGCGGGGTTCCAAATCTGTTTCGAGAGCGACGACGGCGTTGAGGAAGAGAGGCTGGTCAGCGAAACCGACGGGCTCTGTTCTATAGACGGAGGATTGTTGCTTCACGTTGCCCAGAGAGCCGAGCCGTTGCACGGCCGCCGCAAGGGTCGCGGCCGGTGGACCTGCGGGACTGGGCAGGTTCGCTCCAAGCGCGATGTAGACGGTGGGCATAGGTTTTAGAGTATCCCGGCGAGTGCGTTGGTGCCTCAGGGGTTCAGATCTTCCTTAGCTTGCCGGGCGAGTGAGCGGATGCGCAAAAGGGTGGCAGCGAGGGCGGCGAGGCCTGCAAACCAGACCGTGAAGGCGGTTTGCACTGCCCATGAGGGAGCTTCTCCGACCCGGCGGAGCAGGAAGGGCAGGAAATTCCAACAGGTGATGTGGACGTAGTCCCACCGATCCTGGGTCATCGGCACATTGTTCAACCCCCATGCGCTCATCTTCCCGAGGGCGAAGGCCAGGATATTCTTCGCGCGAAGAGCAATGACCCATGTGGGGTGTCCGAGAGTCTCCTCCTGGTAGATCTCGAGCGGAAGCCAGAACATCAGGGATTCGAGCTGGATGAGGACGCTGGCGCAAAGCAGGACGATGCCGGAGGTCCAGACAATGCGGCCAGCTTGAAGGCGATATCTGAGCAGCAGGGGGATCGCAAGGAGAGCGACGAGTTCGACTGCCGTCGAGACGTAGCGATCGCCCCAAGCGAAGTCCCCGGCCCACGCGAAGTAGCGCGCGTAGAAACTGAGGTAGGCGAGAAGCATTAACCCGCAAGCGATGGCGTAGGCACGGACGGCGGGCTGCAGGCGACGCCAGTGCAATACGACGAGAGCGAGAGCGAGGATGATCAGAGGATCGAACGGGAAGATGGCCTTCTCAGGAGAGAAGAGTGCGCCGAGGAAGCCCTGATGCCAGGGAGTGGTCCACGGCCAGTTTCGGGGCAGGCTGGGATCTCGCGCGATGGTTTCTTTGGCGACGAGACCTGCATAGGTAGTCGTCCACGAGCCGAATCGGTAGAACTGGTAGGCGCGATCGAGGAAGCCGAAGAAGCAGAAGACAGGGATGGCTGTAGAGGCGTAGGCGCGAATGCGATCGCGGAGAGCTTGCCCGCGGTGTCCGTCGAACCACAGGACCAGCAGGACGAACACAACTCCAGCGAGGAGGTCCATGCCGGTAGTGATGCGGGTGAGCAGGTTGAGGCCGAAGGCGCTTGTGCCGATGAGCAAGGCCCGGCGGCTTCCGGTCCGCAGCCATTCGTATTCGAACGCAAACCCGGTCAAGGTGAGCAAACAGATGTAATTGTTCTCCTGCATGTTCTGCGTGTAGTGGAGGTGCGTGGTCGCAAGCAGGAAGGCGAGCACTCCAGCGACGGAGTGATTGATCGAAAATGCGAAGGCGCGCAGAAGCTTGAAACAGACGAGCGCGGTGAGAACGGTGAGGAAGATCTGCGTGAGATAAACGACGACAATGCTTCGGACCGTAGGGTCGGTGTCGCCATAGCTATCGAAGATAGAAAGCTTCTCGATGCAGGTGGCGAGAATGTCAGGCGGGAGCATCAAGAGAGACTGACCGATGCCGAACCAGCTTTGGAGCGAGTGTCCGCGCCCGTGAACTCCAAATTCCGGGTATTCGCCGGGTAATACGGGCGGCTCCGAGGTCCAGAAAGAGTGCGTCGATCGCAGGCGATGCGTGGTGTCGGAAGTGCCGAGTTCGCCAGACTGCACGACGAAGGCGATCAAGGCAGCAGCAAGCGCAAGGAGGAATACGGGATTGCGAAACCTGGAAGCGCTAGCGGCATTCATAAGTGATTCGCGAGTTCATTTGGGGCACTCTCATGCTCATGGTAATTGGCTGGTGCAAAGCAAGCTTCGACATCGAGGGCTGAGGCGGGCTCGATCTCAGGTTTATCTGGTAGCATCATTTTTCGGAGACTACTCGGCATGGATGGTCTTAATAGTGCGGGTCTCGGCGCCCGCCGCAATGAAGATATCGCTCTCGATCTGCTCAAGTTTGTTGCGGGAACGACAGGTGTGGGACGTCCCGCTGCAGGTTCTACCGGTTTCAGCGGGGCAGCAGGAACGAAACCGGAAGACCACGTGAACCATTTGCTTGAGCTCTATGGCCGCTGCTTGAAAGCGGTTGAGGGCAAAGGGGCATAGAAGATCGCAAGCGAAGGTAAGTTGCGCGTAGCGGTTGTTGGCGCCGGTGCGTTCGGCCGCAATCACCTTCGTGTCTATCGCGAACTGGAGACGGCAGGCGAGGGGGTTGCGCTCGTGGCTGTTGTCGAGCCGGATGGTGCGCGCGCTGCGGAGACAGCGGCAAAATTTGCGATTCCGGCCTTTGCTTCTCTTGAAGAATTACTCGCGGCAGATCTGCACATCGATGCCGCTTCAGTCGCGGTTCCGACCGTTCATCATCATTCGGTGGGATCGGCGTTGCTCGGTGCAGGAATCGATCTGCTGGTTGAGAAGCCGCTGGCTTCCACCACGGTCGAGGCTGACGACATGATCGCATCGGCTGAGAAGAACGAGCGCATCCTGCAGGTTGGACATCTCGAGCGATTCAATCCCGCCGTGCTGGCGGTGATGCCGCGGTTGAAGCGGCCTATGTTTTTTGAGGCGCATCGACTTTCGATCTTTACGCCGCGATCCCTCGATGTGGATGTCGTGCTGGATCTGATGATTCACGACCTCGATGTTGTTCTGACAATGGCAAACTCACAGGTTCGCGAGGTGCGCGCGGTGGGATTGCCGATTCTTTCACCGAAGGTGGATATTGCCAATGTCCGAGTGGAGTTTGAATCGGGATGCGTGGCGAATTTCACGGCATCGAGGGTATCCACAGAGCGGGTGAGAAAACTGCGCTTCTTCCAGCCGCGAAGTTATGTGTCGATTGATTATGCGCGGCAGGATCTGCTGGCGATTCGGCTGGATGCGAGCATCACGCCGGAAATTGCGGCTGCGATCGCAGGTGGGCGAGTAGATCCGGCGGTGATGGCACAGATTGCGGCTGCAAATACGGCTGGAGTAGCCGGTCTGGGTGCAAGTCCGAATCCCGGACTGTCGTTTCTGAAGCCGCCGGTGACTCCGGGAGAGCCTCTGCGGCTGGAGATTGAGTCGTTCCTTGAGTCTGTTCGCACGCGCCGCAAGCCGCTGGTTACGGCGCGGCAGGGGCGGAATGCGCTGGAGTTGGCGCTGGAGATTCAGGGAGCGATGGTGGCACATGCCAAACGCGCGGGGCTTGGCGACTTCTTCTCGCCGACTGCATAGCGTGAAGTTCGGAGACGGCGCCCGGGTGCGTCGTGATGCCGCAACTCAGATACTCCGACTCCTACGCGATTCCTAACAGCCGGTTGACGAAGCCGACGATGTACTTCCAGGCGAGGTAGTACGCGATCATTGCGACGGCCAGGAACAATGCAACGAGGGCGTAGGGCACCGTGACGGCGTTGAACCATTTGACGGAGTTCGCGCCCAGCGTGAGCACGCCACCGTAGGTCGCAATGATAGCTCCTGCGGGCATGAGTAGAAGCGGCAGGAACGCGCCGTGCACGCCGACTGGAAGGTGCGTGCGGTCGCGGGTGCACTCCCAGAGGATGTTCCACAGACCCCAGAGCGCAGGAACCAGAGCCATGGGGAAGATGAGACCGCGCTCGATCGGGAAAGATATCTGCATACCAACCCTGAGAACCAGGAAGGCGCTAAGGAGCAGCGGAAGCACCAGTGTAGGCACCAGGGTGCCTGCCATGAAGGCTCGGAGATACGGATGGGTGTTCATCGACGCCTCACTTTCCGCGGGATCGGCCCGCTCGCGTTAGAGGTAATAGAGGATCAGCGGAATGGTGCGCGGAGCCATCGCGGCGAAGGCGAGCAGCGCGCCGCCGAGAGCCCAGTCGAACCAGGGCACGCTGGCCGGGCCGCGAGAGGCGTGCTCGTCCATGCGGCGGAGCATCGCCGGCCAAAGATCGCGATCCGGCTCCCGTTCGTCGCCAATGCGTGGCAGAGCGCTGTGCAGCAACCTCTTCACTCGTTGCACTTCCTGATCCCTGGTCTCTGTTCCCTGATCCCTGCTTTTCATGGTGTGATCCCCTGTTCACTCAAATCTTTTCGTAACAAACGCAATGCTCGAAAAACCCGCAGTTTCACCGCGCCGACGGAAACGCCCAATGCGTCTGCAACTTCCTTGTAAGGCTGTTCCTCAACAACCGCAAGGAGAGCCGCGACGCGAAGTTTGGGAGGCAGGCGGGCGAAGGCCTGCGCGGTTTTGGCCCGGACCTCCCCGCTGACTGCCGGGTCGCCGGCAAGCGGAGCAGGAACCGTGTCCCATAGCTCAGGCGCCATGCTCGATTCCGGTCTTCTCCTGCGCAACCAGTCGAGGGCGGCGTGGGTCGAGATGCGCCGCGCCCATGGTTCGAATCCACGGTCAGGATCGAAGCGCGCGTGGGCCTGATGCATCCGCCAGAAGGCCTCAATGGTCACATCTTCGGCTGCGGACGGCTCACGCACAATGCGCAGGATCCAGCCCTGAACAGCACGCTGATGCATGCGGAACAGTGTCTCGAAGGCGTCGACATCGCCGTGCCTGAACCTCGAGAGGACGCTGTCGGCATCGTCCCGCATTTCGAGCTTTCCTTTCTGTCTACTGTTTGCGTAATGCGTCGCGGAAAGGTTACACCCGCCGAGGTCATGCACGGAGAAAAGCGATTTTCCAGAGGAATTTCGGCGATGTATCCACTTGACCGGAGCGGGGGGCGGGCATTACCGTTGGCTCCCGGCGGGAGTAGATAGCGTTTTCTCGAGATCAAACTGAGCGACACTCCCCACCCGTGAGGTACACGATGAAGACACTTCGCATTGCTTTTCTTTTCTTCTGGGCAGCTGCATTGATCGCCGGTGCGCAGGACAGTCAGAAGACGCCCTTCTTGGATACCAATCTTTCGCCGGAGCGGCGCGCACAGGACATCGTCCACCGCATGACGCTCGAAGAGAAAGCATCGCAGCTGGTGAACCAGTCGCGCGCCATTCCGCGGCTCAATGTTCCGCAATACGACTGGTGGAGCGAGGCGTTGCATGGCGTGATCAACCAGGGCACGACGGAGTTTCCCGAGCCGGTTGGACTGGCGGCGACCTTCGATACCGTGGCGATTCACAAGATGGCTGAGGTGATCAGCACCGAAGCACGCATCAAGAATGCGCAGGCGGTTCGTGAGAAGCGCGAGAACATGTTTTTTCAGGGGCTGGATTTCTGGTCCCCGAATATCAACATCTTCCGCGATCCGCGCTGGGGACGCGGGCAGGAGACCTATGGAGAGGACCCATTCCTGACGGCGCGCATGGGGGTTGCTTTCGTCACGGGAATGCAGGGAACCGATCCGAAGTACTACAAGACCATTGCTACGCCCAAGCACTATGCGGTTCATAGCGGTCCCGAGTACACGCGGCATACCGCCGACGTGAAGGTGAGCAAGCACGACGAGATCGATACTTATCTTCCTGCGTTTCGCGCGACCGTGACGGAGGCGAAGGCGGGATCGATAATGTGCGCTTACAACAACATCAATGGCGAGCCTGCATGCGCCAGCCAGTTCCTGCTCGAGGATCAGCTTCGGGGGAAATGGAATTTTCAGGGCTACGTGGTGTCCGATTGCGGCGCGGTGGTTGATATCTTCCGGAATCATCACTTCAAGCCGTCGCAGCCGGAAGCTTCTGCAATCAGCCTGCAGCGCGGTATGGACAACGAGTGCGTCGATGGCGGGTTCCTGGTCAAGGGTGACAGCGACTACAAGGCCTATGTAGACGCCGTGAAGCAAGGCTTCCTGAAAGAGAGCGAGATTGACAAGACTCTGGTCCGGCTTTACACCGCGCGCATCAAGCTGGGCATGTTCGATCCGCCGGAGATGGTGCCGTATTCGAAGATCAGCGAAAGCGAGCTGAACAGCCCTGCGAATCGTGAACTGGCGCGCCAGATCGCGAATGAGTCGATGGTGCTGCTGAAAAATGATGGAATCCTGCCGCTGAAGAAGGGGCTCAAGATCGCGGTTGTAGGTCCGCTGGCGAACCAGACCAAGGTTCTGCTGGGAAACTACAACGGACAGCCAACGCACACTGTGTCGATTCTTGAAGGGCTTAAGAAGGAATTCGCAGGCGACACGGTTACGTACGTGGCAGGGACGCAGTTCCTTGGGCACGACGCATCGCCGGTTCCTGCTTCGGCGTTGAGCGTGGATGGCAAGCCGGGCATCAAGGTCAGCTTTTCGAAGCTCGACATGAGCAACATCAACAACCCCGAGGCGATGAAGCCGGTTGCAACACGGGTTGACGCAACGCTCGACGCCGGCGCGAGACCGTTGCCGCCCGAAACCGCCGGTGTTCGCCCACTCGTGATGCGTTACGAGGGAACGCTGACTGCGCAGGAGACGGGGGATTACGCGCTGGGGTTAAAGGCAAGCGGGTTTTTCCGCATGCAGGTTGATGGCAAGAACGTAACTTCGGCGTACGATGCTGATCCCTCCGAGCCGAAGCTGGGCCAGGTGCACCTTGAAACCGGCAAGCCCGCGAAGTTGCAGGTGGACTACACGGCACCGGAGAAGGGCGATCCCAACGCGGTTCTGGTCTGGAACAAGGTCGATTGGCAGCCGAAGCCCGAGGCCGTTGAGGCTGCGAAGAAGGCTGACGTGGTTGTCGCAGTTCTGGGCATCACCAGCGAACTGGAAGGCGAAGAGATGCAGGTGAGCGTGCCGGGATTCAAAGGCGGCGACCGCACCAGCATCGATCTGCCCAAGGCGGAAGAGGATCTGCTCAAATCTGTGGCAGCCACCGGTAAGCCGATCGTTCTGGTGCTGACAAATGGCAGCGCGCTGGCTGTGAACTGGGCCAACGAGCATGCCAATGCGATTCTCGACGCGTTCTATCCGGGAGAAGAGGGGGGCACCGCTGTTGCTGAGACGCTCTCGGGCAAGAACAATCCTGCGGGACGGTTGCCGGTTACGTTCTACAAGAGCGTCGACGATCTGCCTCCATTCGAGGATTACGCGATGAAGGGTCGGACGTACCGGTACTTCACCGGGACGCCGTTGTATCCGTTTGGCTACGGGCTCAGTTATACGAAATTCGGCTACAGCGATTTGAGCGTCGGCAAAGCGAGTGTTGGGGCCGGCGATCCTGTGACGGCTGATGTAATAGTGACGAACAGCGGCAGCCGCGATGGTGATGAGGTAGTGCAACTTTATCTGAAATTCCCGGATGTGCCGGGCGCGCCGCTCAAAGCCCTTCGCGGATTTCAGCGCGTGCATGTGGCTGCGGGCGCTTCACAGAAGGTCCACTTCGAACTGAAGGATCGCGATCTGAGCATGGTGACAGAGGCGGGAGAGCCTGTGATTGCCGAGGGCGATTACTCGGTCTTTGTCGGCGGAGGACAGCCCGACACTTCAGCGCAGACGCTGAATGCGAAGTTCCACATCAACGGAACAAAGAACCTGCCGGAGTAGTTGCGGCCGGTCTTTTCAGAAGGGCGCCTCGATGAGGGGCGCCCATTCTTTTTTGGAAGCTGCAGTCATTCTCTTCGATCGTTCAGGAACATTCGGCAGGGGCGCGGTGTCTACATTGAGCACAGTGGTTCTGATGGGAAAGAACGGAGCGAGCAGTATCTCCGCTCACGCGCCGCCGTAAACGGGCGGGTGGAGCGGCTCGGGCGATTGCGTCCCGAGATGATCCGCGCCTCCCATCGGCACGGCTGCTGATTGGAGGCGAGACATGTTCGAAGACTCTACATTCGAATCGACAGGGAAGATCAAGACGCGCAGCCGGCGGTGGATGCTGCTGACACTCGCAGTAAACGGAACGATCCTTGTAACCCTGATCCTGATGCCGCTGATTTATCCGGATGCATTGCCGCGGCATATGATCTCGATTCTGCTGGTGGCGCCCGAAGCACCCAGGACCGAGGTTCGGCCGGAACCAGCCAGAGTGCAACCGGCGCGACCGCATAATTTCCCTGAGTTCGATCAGGGCAGACTCATCGCGCCCGGAGTAATTCCGCGCACTCCTCTGGCACCGACAGGCCCAGAGTTGCCGTTCATCGCTGACAATCTTGGCGTGGAGAGCGGACCTGGTGTTGTTGGTGGGAGCGGTACAGGTATCTTCAATGGACAACACGTGACAGTTGTGCATCCGCCTGTGCCGGCGTCGATCCACCTCTCGTCCAAGCTCGCAGAGGGGACCATCATCTTTAAGAGCGTTCCGCAATACCCGCCGATTGCAAAGGCAACACGCACGGAGGGGACGGTTGTTCTGCAGGCAATGATTTCGAAGGCGGGCACGATCGAGGGATTGCATGCGATCAGCGGGCCGCAAATTCTGCAGCAGGCCGCGATCGACGCCGTGAAAACGTGGCGTTACAGGCCTTACATGTTGAACGGGCAAGCTGTCGAAGTGGAGACAACGGTGAACGTGATCTTCAGGATGGACAGGTGAATCGAGAGCATCTCGATTGGTTTCACTTTTTGGCCCAGGCGCATCCAACCAGATGCGCCTGTTTTGTTCCTCTCGCTTGAAGTGGCGCTGAACACGTGCCATCGGCGACAATCGCTGATGCATGCGAAAACTGAATCGTCGTGAATTTCTGGTGTCCACTTCTGCAGTGACTCTTGCCGCGTCAACAACGGCGTTCTCAGCATCCAGCAGTCAACGTGTGTTTGTCGCCTCAGGTACGCCGGAGGGGATTCGCTCTTTCGATTGGAATGTTGCAACGGGCGATCTGACCGATGTGGGAGTCGCGAAGATCGACACGGTCGACTGGATCTGCTTTTCGCCGGATCGGAAGTATCTGTTTGCCGCGTGCGAAGTGGACAGCTTCAACGGGAAGCCGACGGGCGAACTGGCGAGTTTCCGAGTTGTTAATGAGAAGCTGGAGCAGCTTTCGGGAGTGAACTCGGCGAGCAAGGGCACGTGCCACTGCGCGATCGACCACACCGGAAACGTTCTGATCTCTGCTGACTATGGCGGCGGCAGCGCCGCCAGCTTCAAGGTCACGGATGGCAAGCTCAGCCCGCTGGTGTGGAGCGAGCACTACACGGAGCATGGACCGAATCCAGACCGCCAGGAGGCTGCGCACGCGCACTTCGCGTCGTTCTCGCCGGACAATCGGTTCGCGTATGTGAACGATCTCGGCGGCGACATGATCCACATCTACACATTCAGCACCGAGACGGCCGAGTTGAAGAAGTCGGGTGTCTATCATTCGGTGCCCGGAGCAGGGCCGCGTACGCTGCATTTCCATCCCAACGGACACACTGCGTACTCGTTGAACGAGATGACTTCATCCGTCGACGTTCTGAAGTGGAACAAGGCTGACGGCAGTCTGACTCGCCTCAACACCGTCAATCTTCTTCCGCCGAACGCGCCTGTACCCGACAAGAAAGACGCGCCGCAAGGGAATACGGGCTGCGACACGGTCATCACAAAGGACGGCCGCTTCGTCTATTTCGCGAATCGCGGGACGGATTTTCTTTACAGCTTCAAGGCAGACCCGGCGACGGGTGCGCTGACGCCGATGGAGAGGACGGGAACGGGCGGCAAGACTCCGCGCAACTTCACGCTTGATCCATCAGAGCGGTGGATGCTGGTTGCGGATCAGAATTCGAGCAACCTGGCAGTGTTTGCGCGCGATGCCAGAACCGGCAAATTAGCGAAAGAGGGCAAGAAGGTAGACTGCCCGACACCGATGTGCATCCTGTTTGCCTGATTCATCGAATCAAGTTGTCGCGGAGTTTTGACTAGGCGCCGATGAGTGCCGGTCGGCCCATAGCCGCGACCGTTAGCCGTTCGTCTGCCGATTCGGTTGCAGGCTGGGCGGGAACGTGCACCATCTCCCAGGTCGAGCGGTCCTTCATCAGCTTGGCAACGAGTGCGGTGTGCATGGCGTGACCGGCGCGCTCGGCAACGACCAGCCCCTCGATGCGACGTCCCGCCAGGGCGAGGTCGCCAATGAGGTCGAGGACCTTGTGGCGAACATACTCATCGCTGAAGCGCAGGGAGCCGTTCTCAGGACCGTGGGGTCCGAGGACAATTGCGTTCTCAGGACTTGCGCCGCGGATGAGGCCCATATCGCGGAGTTTCTTTTCGTCTGCTTTGTATCCGAAGGTGCGGGCGGGGGCGATGAAGGTTCCATACGTCTCGGCTGCGAGGTCGATGCTGGTTTCCTGCCGGCCGATCGGTGCGGGAAAGTCGATTGTGTACTGAATACGATAACCGGAACCAGGGTAGAGTCCGATGAACTTGTCGCCATCGCGAACTTCAATGGGCCGGAGAACTTTGATCGACTCGCGCTTTCGTCGTTGTGTCTTGATACCGGCGTCGCGGAAGGCCTGAACGTAGGGAAGAGCGCTGCCATCAAGAATGGGGAGTTCGAGGTTGTCGATCTCCACGATGACGTTGTCGATGCCCATTCCGATGAGCGAGCTCAGGAGGTGCTCTGTGGTGGAGATCAGCACGCCTTGCCGCATGAGACTGGTGGCATAGCTGACCTTGGCGACGTTCCGGCCGGTGGCGGGGATTTCGAAGTTGTCGAGGTCGGTGCGGCGAAAAACGATGCCGGAGCCAGCGGGTGCAGGCAGGAGCCGCATGGTTACAGGAGCGCCAGAGTGCAGCCCTACGCCTGTGAACTCAAGCGGTGCTGCAATGGTCTGCTCCAGGTGGGCGGATTGAACCAAGGTTGATAACTCCCGATAAACTGATTACGACAGACCGGGGGGTCGTAACCGTCAGATTAGACGCGGAATAGCGGAAGCGGAGTGTGGCAATTTTGCGACAGTGTGCGCACGGATGGCGCCTACCGCAGCACGCACGGGGTGAACTCCAGCGAAATCAGAGGCCTAGCCGAAGCACCCCGAAGTAATCAGCGTTCAACAAAGCTTGTGCCCGGTGCTGCCGGAGTAAACAGCGGGAGCTGGAGTTGCTCAAGGTTTTCGCCTGGATTTCGCTCGTAGCTGCCTTCGTCTGCGGACTGTTTATCGCCGTGGATGAGAGCATGCGCCCTCAGAAGATGGCCGTGATGAACGTCATCTGGCCAAATGAACGGGTGGCTGCCGCCGCAAGCGGGCTGAAAGGAGCGATGTCACTCGAAGTCCAGCCCCGCTTTTCTCAGGCGCGTTCCATTGAAGCGAGTACCGCATCGGCGAATTGTGTTGTGCCGCAGGTGCCGCCGACGTCGCGGGTGAGGCATTTGCGTTCCGTGTAAACGGTTTCGAGAGCCTTTTGTAATTTCTCAGCGGCCGCAGATTCATCGAGGTGGTGCAGCATCAGAATCGCGGACTGAAGCAGCGCAGTTGGATTGGCGAGATCCTTGCCTGCGATGTCGGGCGCGGAGCCGTGGACGGCTTCGAAGATGGCGCATTCGTGGCCGAGATTTGCGCCTGGCACGAGGCCGAGTCCGCCGACGAAGGCCGCACAGAGATCGCTGACGATATCGCCGTAGAGGTTTTCGAGCAGAAGCGTGTCGTACTGGTAGGGATTCATCACGAGTTGCATGCAGGTGTTGTCGATGATGTGCTCGCCGTAGAAAATCTCCGGAAAACCTTCAGACACCTTGCGGGCGCAGCGCAGGAAGAGGCCATCTGAAAGCTTCATGATGTTGGCCTTGTGGATGGAATGGATCTTCTTGCGGCCGTGCTTGCGCGCATAATCGAACGCGAACTTTGCGATGCGGGTTGAGCCCTTTTCGGTGATGACCTTGATGCTCTCCACGACGCCGGGAACCACTTCGTGCTCGAGGCCGACGTACTCGCCCTCGGTATTTTCGCGGACGATGATCAGGTCCACGCCGGGCCACTTCGTTTCCAGGCCAGGAAGATTCCTGATGGGACGGAAGTTGGCAAAGAGATCGAACTGCTTGCGTAGAGTGACATTGATGCTCTTGAAGCCACCGCCGATGGGTGTCGTGACGGGGCCTTTGAGCGCGACCTTGTTGCGGGCGATGGAGTCGCTGAGGTCGGCGGGGATGTATTCGCCGAAGATCTCGAACGCTTCCGCTCCGGCTGCGAAACGTTCCCACTCCCACTTGATGCCTGTGGCTTCGAGGATGCGAATCACGGCCTGCGTGACTTCGGGACCGATCCCGTCGCCTGGGATGAGAGTGACTTTATGCGTTTTCGATTCAGGCATGAGTAGCTGTTAGCTCCTGGCTCTTAGCTTTTAGCTTATCTTGTGGTCGCGGAATGAGGGGTGTGTTCCGCCCGTTCTCGGCATGGAGACTTCAAACTTACGGGCCGTTGAAATTCCATGAAAGCAGTTGCACGAAAGCAAATCCGGGGTATCATAGCGCCAACTTCAAATTCTCTAAGGAATCTCGATTTCTCCGCTGGAGCGCCGAGTGCTGGTGGGCCCCTATGCTCTGCAAAGTTCTGCTGCGCAGTGTATACGTATTCTGCGTTCTTATTCTGCTGTCGCTTAGCGCGTCTGCGCAGCTTTCAATCAACCCCAGCACGACCCTGAGCACGGAGACTTCCAACAACACGAGCGCAAGCTCGACGTTTCATGCGCAGACCGATGGGAACGCCGCTCCCGGCAATGTCAGCAAGGCGTCGCTTCGCAGTTTGCTCTATCCTGGCTCGACAACGAAGATCTATGCATCGGTCATGCCGTGGTTTGGTAGTCCCAGCCACATATCAATTGGGTACACGTCTTCTGATCCCGCACAGATAAACTCACAAATCAGCGACTTGCGTAGCCGTGGCATCCAAGGCGCCATCATCCCGTGGTATGGACAAAGCTCGTACAACGCCGCAATGGCGCTGAACTTCATGCAGGCCGCACAGTCTGCCGGCAACTTCGAGTTCTCGTTGCGCCTTGAAGGTGGCGCGGTGCAGGCCTATGCGCAACAGAACGGTTGCGATGTGACGACGGAGCTGATCAATGAGCTCAACTACGTCGCCAGCACATTCTACGGATCGCCTGCCTATACGAGAATCGGTGGGCGGCCGGTCATGCACTTCTTCGGCGTCGAGTCTTATTACGTCGATTGGAGCAGGGTCCGCGCCAGCATTGCCGGAAACCCGATCTTCATGATGCGCAACAAGGCTGCCTTCGCCGATCCCACAACCGACGGCGGCTTTTCCTGGCTGCAGACAAGTGCCACCAATCCGAATGACGAGATGCTCAGTTATCTCGATGGCTTCTACAATGCGGCGCAATCATCTTCCAAGGTTGCGGTCGGATCCATCTACAAAGGCTTCAATGACACCCTCGCCGCGTGGAGCGCGAATCGAATTATCAATCAGCAATGCGGGTTGACCTGGCTCGATACATTTGCCGAAGCCGGCAAGTACTACTCCAGTTCCAATCAACTGGACGCGATCCAGGTAGTCACCTGGAATGACTACGAGGAAGGTACCGAGATAGAGACTGGAATTGACAACTGCGTGGCTCTTGCGCCGACAGTGGCCGGGTCTACATTGACCTGGAGTATCGGATCGAAAGCAAGCGAAAAGACGATCGACCACTACACCGTGTTCATTTCCACGGACGGCCAGAATCTCATGAATCTGGCCGATGTTGCCGCGGGAACGCATTCGCTCAGCTTGTCGCAGTATGATCTCGCAGCCGGTACTTATGTGCTCTACGTGAAAGCAGTGGGCAGGGCTTCGATTGTGAATCACATGTCGCCTGCCGTGGCTTTCAATCCGGGCGATCAGCCGCCCGTGGCGTTACTTTCACTCAGTCCTTCTTCGGGCGCCGCGCCACTCACGGTGAGCGCCTCCAGCGCTAATTCCAGTGATCCGGATGGAAGCGTCAACTCGGTGAAGATTGATTTCGGCGATGGCAAGGTGGTCTCAGGAGGCGCGGGATTTGGCGCGTCGCACACCTACCAGGCTCGCGGTTCATATACGGTCACGCTCACGGTCTTTGATAACGCCGGAGTTTTCTCAACCACGCAGCAGACCGTCACTGTTGCAGCGGGACCGGGCGTCACGATCACCTCTCCGACTTCCGGCGCAAGTGTTCAATCACCAGTGCATGTAGTCGCGACAGGCTTGATTCCAGGCGGCGTCGGCTACATGGAAGTTTTCCTCGATAATGCGGCAACGAACGCTTACATCACGACAGGTTCCGCAATCGATACGAACCTGCAGATAGCCGCCGGTACGCACACGCTCAGGGTTGTGGCACACGATACGACTGCGGCTGCCAACTCCATCTCTTCTGACGTGACTTTCACCGTGGGAGCCGGCGATGCTCCGCCGAATGCAGTGCTTGCGGTTGAGCCATTTGGCGGAGGGAACCAGGTGATGGCCTGCACTGCGACTTCAACGGATGCGGATGGCTGGATCTCCGCGTCGAAGATCAACTTCGGGGATGGGGTGATTGCATCAGGTCCGACAGCACTTCACACCTATGCGTCTGGAGGCAAGTATCAGGTCACAGCTACCGTGACCGACAATACCGGAGTGACCTCCACGGCTTCTTCATCGGTGACCGTGGGGAGTGCATCGACTGGCGTCTCTGGAATGGTCACGAATGTGAAAACCGGATCTGCGCTGGTCGGCGCCAAAGTGAGTCTTGGCGGGGCTACCACCACCTCCGACGGTACCGGACACTACAGCTTCAACAATGTGTCACAGGGAACGTACACACTGACGGCGTCCGCCTCCGGATACCCTGCGCGAAGCTACATCGTCACCGTAACAACGGGTAGCACAACCAGCCAGAATATTGCGCTATCGACGGCCGGCGTGTTGCAGGGCAAGGTGAGCAACACGGGCGGGGCTGGCGTTTCGGGGGCAACGGTCAGCATTTCTGGAGGCGCTCTCTCATTGTCCTTCTCAGCCACGACGAACAGCAGCGGCAGCTATACCTTCGGATGGGTGCCGGTCGGAACCTACGCGGTAACGGTGACGGCATCGGGATACGGTTCAGGTTCGACAAGCACAACGATCAACACCGGACAGACCGCAACGCTGAACGTCTCGCTCTCCACTGGAGCGACGTCGATCAGCGGCAGAGTCACGAGTGCATCGGATGGTCACGCGCTTGCAGGCGCGACGGTCTCCACCGGATCCGTGACAACAACGACCGACAGCAATGGCAATTATGCATTCAATTCGATAGCTGCCGGGCCCTACACGCTGACTGCCAGCAGTACCGGACGACTGCCCGCAAGCGCGGCAGTCACCGTGACCGCCGGATCACAGCTCGTGCACAACTTCCAACTGTCGACGGCGGGAGTGCTCAAAGGCAAGGTCAGCACATCCGGTGGTCTGGGCATCGCAGGGGTAAGGGTCACGTTCACAGGCGGAGTTTTCAACACGACCAACTCCGTCGTGACGGACGCATCCGGCAATTACAACGCGGGCTACATTCCGATCGGCAACTACGCAGTTTCGGTTACGGTATCGGGAGATGCGAAGACATCCTCAGTCTCGATTTCCGCAGGCACTACGACGGCTTTGAACTTCACGTTCTGATCAGCTTTACTTCTTGGGTTTGCCGGTGCGGTGGCTCTCGAGCAAGTCTTCGAGTTCTTCCTTGAATTCGCGGACGTCTTTGAAGTCGCGATAGACAGAGGCGAAACGAATGTAGGCGACCGTGTCGAGTCCCTTGAGGTACTTCATGATGAGCTCGCCGATCTCGGACGTGGTGCGTTCCCGTTCGGGCGCATCCATAAGAAAGCCCTCTGTGGCGTCGACGACCTCTTCGAGTTGCGTGGAAGAGACGGGGCGTTTCTCGCAGGCGCGGAGCAGACCGCTGAGGATTTTCTGGCGATCGAAGCGTTCGCGCCGGCCATCCTTTTTCACGACCATGTAGGGGATTTCATCAATGCGCTCGTATGTGGTGAAGCGGCGATTGCACTTCTCGCATTCGCGGCGGCGGCGAATGGAGTCAGCTTCTTTGCTTTCGCGCGAATCAACGACGCGATCCTGAGGAAATCCGCAGTAGGGGCACTTCATGCTATGGGGAATTCTAAGGCATGTAGATGCAGGGAACAGGGAACAGGGAACAGGGATCGGGGATCAGCTTAGCCGAGGAAGTCGGCGATTGCATTCACGACCGTTTGCTGCTCGTCTTCGCGGAGTTCGGGGAAGATGGGCAGTGCCAGCACTTCGCGGGCGGCGCGCTCCGATTCCGGAAAATCTCCTTCCGCGTAGCCAAGGCTTTTGAGAGCTTCCTGCATATGGAGCGGGACGGGGTAGTAGATCTCGGATCCGATCTTGCGCGCTGAGAGGAAGTCGCGGAGAACGTCGCGGCGGGTGCAGCGAATGACGTATTGGTGCCAGACGTGATGTGCGCCGGAGACTTCAACCGGCAGGACAATGCCTTTGCCGGGGTAGGGCCCCGGATCGACCACGCCGGCTTTGCGGAAGAGGGAGTGGTATCTCTCCGCGATTGCCCGGCGGGCGTCGTTCCAGCCCACGATGTATTTGAGTTTGATTTCGAGAACCGCACCCTGGAAGCCGTCCAAGCGCGTGTTCCATCCGACTTCGTCGTGATAGTAACGGCGGCGCATTCCGTGCTGGCGCAACATGCGGGCTCGCTCTGCGATTTCGTCATCATTGGTGGTGACCATGCCGGCATCGCCAGCCGCGCTGAGGTTCTTGGTTGGGTAGAAGCTGAACGCGGCGGCGTCACCGAGCCCGCCGGCCGCTTTGCCGTTCCAGTTGGCTCCCCAGGCCTGGGCGGCGTCTTCGATGAGTTTGAGACCGTACTCGCCGCCGATTTTCGAGAAGGCGTCCCAGTCAGCGCACTGTCCATAGAGGTGGACGGGCAGGATGGCCTTGGTATTCGCAGCTGCTGGGGTGTCGAGGGCGCATCTGACTGCGTCGGGATCGAGATTGAAAGTGACCGGGTCGATATCAGCCAGGACCGGTTGCGCCCCAGCCCGGAGGATTGCACTTACGGAGGCGAAGAAGCTGAAGGGGGTGGTGAGGACGGCATCGCCGGGGCCAATCTGGGAAGCGACGAGGGCAAGCCAGAGCGCGTCCGTACCCGAAGAGCAACCGATTGCGTGGTTTACGCCGAGCTGGAAGGCGGCGGCGCGCTCGAATGACGCAACCTGCTCCCCAAGAATGAATTGCTGCGTCTGTAGGACATGCTCGAGGGCGACCATGAGTTCCGCGTGAAGCGGCTCATATTGCCGTTTCAGGTCGAGCATGGGGACGGCGGCTGCCGTCTTGTTCTGGGAGGCTGCTGAATCCGGGTGGTCTGGCACAGATCATGGTAACAGCAGGTTCGGTCGCGATTCGCCGGCAAGGCGTGCCGGATTGTGACGAGCGGCACTTGGGTTCAGGAGAGTTTCGGAGCGGAGAGGTTGAAAAGGTCAGGGAACCGCTATATTGTGGTCACATTGCGGGAAATGGCGGCTCCGGGGCTTCCGATGCCGTCCCCGCCGATTTGTCTTATCACAAGGGCGCAGCGCGTTTGCATCCAACAAATCTAAGTAAAGAAGCAGGAGATCGGCATATGGATAACAAGCCGGCACAGAACATTCAGGACACTTTCCTGAATACAGTTCGCAAAGACAAGACTCCCATCACGATTTATCTGGTCAGCGGCGTGAAGCTAACCGGAAAGATCCGCTCCTTCGACAAGTACTCCGTTCTTTTGGAGAACAACAGTCAGGAGCAGTTGATTTTCAAACACGCTATTTCGACCGTGGTGAGCAATCGGAGTGTGATGCACTCGGAGCATCGCCCTGCGTTGACCGGCATGGGACCCGCCGCCGTTCCGGCGCCCGCACCGCCGGCAGCGAACGCCGAGCAGCGATAAGACAGGGAGCGCCGTACTTGGCAGTTGAAGGCGGCACCGGGAGCCAAAGCCGGAACCGCTCGATGGCTGATGCAGGCCGTTGGGAGGGATCGGCGGAGCGCGCCGTTCTGGTCGCAGTGGACCTGACGGCGGGCGGACGACGGAATCGGCCCACTCTCGACCGTGCGCGCAGAGCCGCGGCGCGCCCCAGTGAAGATGCAATTGAGAGTCTGGCCAGCGAAGAAGGCGATCGCCGGAACAGCGCCCGTGTGTCTGCAGTGGACTCACCGGGACTCGACGCCGAGGAGTCGCTTGCGGAGTTTCGTGAGCTTGTGCGCAGCGCGGGCGGGGAAATTGCCGCCGAACTGATGCAGCGGCGCGCGCGGCCAGATCCGGCCACTCTGATCGGACAGGGCAAGGTGGAGGAGATCGCGGGTATTGCGGCGTCAACCAATGCCGACCTGGTGCTCTTCGACCACGATCTGAGCCCAACCCAATTGCGCAACCTTGAAGCGGCTTTGCCTTGTCGCGTGCTGGATAGAACTCAGTTGATCCTCGACATTTTCGCGAAACATGCGCGGACGCGCGAAGGCCAGCTACAGGTGGAGCTGGCGCAGCTCGAGTACATGCTGCCTAGACTTGCTGGGCGAGGCAAAGCCATGTCGCAGCTTGGCGGCGGTATCGGAACGAGAGGTCCCGGCGAAACGCAGCTCGAAACCGACCGGCGAAAGATTCAGCGACGGATCGATCAGCTCAAGACGGACCTCGAGGCAGTGAGGCGCGTGCGCAGGCAGCAACGGCAGCGGCGCGAGGCGGTTCCCGTACCTACTGTTGCACTGGTGGGGTACACGAACGCAGGCAAGAGCACCTTGTTCAACCGGCTCACAGGCGCGCATGTGCTGCAGTCGTCACGCATGTTTGCGACGCTCGATCCGAAATTACGAGCGATTGAGTTGCCGAGCCGCCGTCGTGTGCTTTTGAGCGATACCGTGGGATTTATACGCAACCTGCCGCATACGCTGGTCACGAGCTTCCGCGCCACACTGGAAGAGGTGGAGCAGGCGGAAATTCTGCTGCATGTTCGCGATGCTTCGTCTACCTACGGCGAGGAGCAGAAGGCGCAGGTGGAAAAGGTTCTGGACGAGCTGGAAGCACTGAGCAAGCCGCAGATCGAGGTTCTCAACAAGGCCGATCTTCTCGATGCGCACGAGCGCGAGGGCCTTGCAGAACGCGAACAGCATCGTCATCCCGAGGTGCTGGTTTCCGCCCAAACGGGCGAGGGTATGGATGCTTTGCTTGAAGCAATCGACAAGGCGCTCTATTCCGACCCGGTGATTGAGACGGAGATGCGGGTACCGCAGAGCGATGGCGCGGCGCTGGCTGCCATCGAGTCGGGCATGGTGATTCATGAGCGAAAGTATGAGGGAAATCTTGTGCGGTTGAAGGTGAGCGGGCCTGCGTCGCTGGTTGGGCGGTTGCGGAAGTATCGTTTGCGAGACGATGCGATCGCGGGCGAAGATGATCAGGATTCGAGGAGGCACGTTGAAGCAGGGGGGCAGTGAGCAGGTCGAATCCATCACCACGCTTGAGACGCGCGAGGTCTATCGCAACCAGTGGCTCAGGCTGCGCGAAGACAAGATCCTGCGATCAAACGGGAAGGGAGGAATCTACAGCGTCGTCGACAAAGACGACTGCGCGGTTATTCTCCCCATCCAGGACGGAAATGTGTGGCTCGTGGAGCAGTTTCGCTACACGATTCAGGAACGTGCGATGGAGTTGCCCCAGGGTGGTTGGGAGATGGAGATCGAGGATCCCGAGAAGCTGGCGCGCGGAGAGTTGAAAGAGGAGACTGGCCTGCATGCTGCCGAGATGGTCTATCTGGGGTTTCTGTGGATTGCGTATGGATTTTGCCGGCAGAAGCAGCATGTGTTTTTGGCGACTGGATTGACGCTGCAGGAGAGCGATCCTGACGAAGAAGAGCATGACATCGTCATCCACACGAAGCCTGTGGAAGAGTTCGAGCAGATGATGCTGGACGGACGCATCCGCGATGGTTGCACCGTGGCCGCATGGGGGCTGTACCTGATGTGGAAGAAACGACAGGGATCAGGGATCAGGGGTCAATGATCAGTTCCAATCGAGACATTCCTCTCATGGTGATCTGCTTTGGTCATCTTTGCTGCAGGCTAGAAGCCAGGAGCTGCCTTTCTCACCAGATCTGTACTCGCTCATTGGGAGCCAGATAAAGCTTCTCATCCGGCTTCACATCGAAGGCCTTGTACCACGGATCCTGATTTCGGACTTCGAAGACTCGCCAGTGATCGGGCGAGTGCGTGTCGGTCATCACTTCGTTTCGTAACGCTGAATCGCGTAGCTTCGCCGCCCATGATTGCGCAAATGCGATGTAAAACTGCTGATCACCATTGAAACCATCCTGCTCAGGAGCGGTCAGCCCTTTGAGCGAGGCTTTGTAAGCGTCGTAGGCCGCGGCGAGTCCGGCATCGTCGGCGATGTTTTCAGCCAATGTCTGCTTGCCATTGAGCGCGAGATCGGGAAAAGGCTTGTAGGAGTCGTATTGCGCAACGAGCCGGGCAGCGACTGCATTGAAGTGCGCGAAGTCGTCCTTCGTCCACCAGTTGCGCAGGCGTCCTTTGGAATCGAATGCGCTGCCCTCGCTGTCGAACGTGTGGCTGATTTCGTGGCCGATTACTGCGCCGATGGCGCCATAGTTCGCAGCGGCGGGTGCATGTGCGTCGAAGGATGGAGCCTGAAGAATAGCAGCGGGAAAGTTAAGCGAGTTCTGCAACGGCAGGTTCACCGCGTTGATGGTCTGCGGAGACATGCACCACCGTTTGCGATCGACCGCGGTGCCGATGAGTGCGCGTTCGCGCTTGTACTTCGCCTCCCGGCTGCGCCATAGATTGCCGACGATGTCATCCGGCTTGACTTCGAAGCTCTCCTCTTCCCAGCGATCGGGATATCCGATGCCGACATAGAGAGAATCGAGCTTGGCAATCGCCTGCGCCTTGGTTGCCGGAGCCATCCACTTGATGCCCTGGAGTCGCTGGCGATAGACGGCGATCAGATTTGTGACCATCGCCTGCACCTGGGTTTTTACCTCAGGCGGAAAGTGGCGCTGGACGTAGAGCCGACCCAACTCGCTCGGCAGATGCCCGTCCACGACTGCAACGCCGCGACGCCAACGAGGCTGCTCGACAGAAACGCCGTTGAGCGTCTTGCCCCAGAAGGAGAACTCTTCGTCAGCGAATGCCTTGGGGAGAATAGAGGCGTAGTGCTCGACAGTGTGGAACGCGAGCCAGTCCTTCCAGTCTTCCAGAGGAGTGGAGGCGACGAGCGCCGATTCGCCTGTGAAGGCGGTGGGCTGCCAGACGTAGAAGCCGGCTTGCTTGTCGAGACCGGCTGCCCGGAAGTACTCCGTCCAGTCGAGGCCGGGAGCCTTGGATGCGAAGTCGGCAGGCTTCCAGATGTTATTGGCCTTGTGGACGTCGTTGTCGTCGGCGAGGGACCAGTGCGTCTGTGCGATGGCGCGCTCAAGCGCGACGATACGCGCAGCGCGTTTATCAGGATCGTCGAAGCCCGCTAGCTTGAGGATGCTTGAGACATGCTGTTCGTAAGTGGTGCGGATCTCTCGCATCGAATCGCTGTCGGAGAGGTAGTATTCGCGATCGGGAAGGACGATGCCACCTTGCATCAGATAGGCGTGGTAATGTTCGGAGTCGTCGAAGCCTGGCGCTACCCA